>Ga0123334_1003430_pt1 | contig 17130 bp, 15 predicted proteins | sample BiotimSIPDNA_FD_89706 | JGI IMG/M metagenome (GOLD analysis project Ga0123334, IMG submission 89706) | Anaerobic biogas reactor microbial communites from Washington, USA - Biogas_R1 time_0 SIP DNA | ecosystem: Engineered > Bioreactor > Anaerobic > Unclassified | place: Washington, USA... | reverse complement strand
TCCGCCATGGTGTGGAGGGGGATGTCGAGGCAGGGGTCGAAGGTGATCTGGGGGCGGGTGGAGTTGTCGGTGACGCGGGGGACCCGGGTTGTGGTGGTCGGTGTGGTGGTGTCTGCGATGGTGTTGGGTGCGCAGCCGGAGAGTGCGAGTGCGGCGAGTGCGGCGAGTGCGGGGTGTTTCCAGTTGGCCATGTGGTTTCCGGGGTGGTGGTTGTTGTTCCTGCGGTCATGGTGTTGTGTGGTGGCGGCGCGGGAGTGCTTCAGAGGGTTTGTCCGGTGTTGTGGATTCGCTGCGCGATTTCGAATTGTTCGGTGAGGAATGCTTCGCCTCCGCCTGCGAAGGCGTCGCGGAGTTCGGCGTAGGCGTCGATGAATTGTTGGAGGCGTTCGTATGCGGATGCGGGGGTGCCCATTGTCTTGCGGCCGAAGCCGGCGGCGAGTTGTCGGGCGGAATCGAGATCGCCGAAGCCCTTCGGTTCGGCAAGTGTTTCCGTCAGTCGTTGAGATTCTCGCAGTTGCTCGATGATCGTGTTGCAGATGCCGACGAGTTCGTCGATGGCAGCGGGATCCAGTTTGACGAAGTCTCCCATGTTCATTCGCCCTTCGGTGTGGGTGATCAGGGTTCGATGAGCGGTTCGACGGTTGCGATGAAGTCGTCGAATCCGGTGCACCATTCGTCAAGGGGGATGGGGTCACCGGAGTAGCTGTAGGTCGTGCGCAAGTAGTGGACTGTCCCGAAGTCCGTGGACAGCACGTACGAGCAGCTGCCTCCGAGGGCTGTGTTGATTTCGAGTAGTCCGGGGCGGCCGTTGATCTGGGTGTGGGTGGCGAACTCGCCGTCCTTCTCGTATTCCTCGTCGAGTGTGACGTTGGCGGAGAGAATGACGAGAAGGTGTTTGCGGGGGCTTTCGACAGGTCCGGTGCTGCGGTACATGCAACCGAGGAACGAGTAGTCGCCCATGGGGTAGGCGAGTTCGTGGGTGGTCGCGGGTTCGTAGCCGAGGTCCGCCATGGTGTGGAGGGGGATGTCGAGGCAGGGGTCGAAGGTGATCTGGGGGCGGGTGGAGTTGTCGGTGACGCGGGGGACCCGGGTTGTGGTGGTCGGTGCGGTGGTGTCTGTGGTGTCCGTCGCGCCGCTGGGCGTACAGCCGGCCAGCGCTACGACGCACGATACGAGCACTGCGCGGCCCCACCTGGTCATGTGATCCCCCCGAGTCGACCATGATCGGGCGCGACGATAGCACAGGGCCCGACGTCGACAGGGTTCCCGCTACGTCCCCGGACATGCGCTACCGCTGAGACGGCCGATCCCGGTCAGAACGGTAGCGGTAACCGGGATCGGCCGTATTCGCGCATGACAGGAGGGTGGGAACGACAGGGGCACGCGGTGTCGTGTGCGTGGGGTTTGCGGGAACTCCCGCCGATCGAGAGCGTCGAGGATCTCCTGCGGTACCGACGATGCGTCGGGACATGCGCCGTCGGGCTGGGTGGGGTCGACGACGGTGAGTGTGGCGGGGAAGATGACGGCGCGGGCATGACACTCCGGGGTGGGTTGACGGAGCACGGAACCTTCATCCTCACCGTGAGGGTTGTGCTCGCGCCCATCAGCCCCGCTCGTAGCGTCATCCCATGTCAGACGTTGCGCAAGCGACTTCGACACAGCCGGGGTTTCCACAGGGCGGCGCCCACGTCACCGCGGCCCCACCTCCGGGCACGGCCACCGCATGCCGTCGGCGTTCCAGTCCATCGGCGACACGCCCACCGGCAGCGACCGCCGCACCACGTTGAGGCGCGAGTACTCGTCCACCGGAACGATCACCGCATTGCCGTACGTGATGGTCCAGCGCGCCGGTACGAGTATCCACTGATCGGGTTGGACGGCGATCGTGCGCAGGCATTCGTATCGATATCGGAATCGGTGGGTGGGGTCGACGCCGAGCGCGGTCGCTTTCACGAGGTTCGACGGAATGGCAAGGGGATCGGCTGTTTCGAGCACCACCGTGTTGTCGGTGTCCCACAGTCCGGCGGCCTTCTCGACGGCTCGCGCCTCCCCGTATGCGGTGGCATAGATGTTCGCACCCCAGAACAGTGCGAGAACGAGGGTGGCGGCGCTGAACAGCAGGGTGAACAGTTCCGCCGACGTCGCGTAGCTTGGTGCGTCGCCCGAGCGGACCTTCGTGAGGACCTCCGTCCCCACGGCGACGAGAACAGCACCCGATCCCAACGCCACCGGAATGAGTGTCGCGTTCACCTCGGGGCTCGCGACACCGCTGATGAACCACACCGACAGTGCGGTCAACACGATGCCGGTCGCGGTCACCGCCCATCCCGCGCGCCGGATGTGCCGTGAACGAAGGCGCGTGCGGAGCGCTCGTCGCCCGTAGGCGACCACCCACAGTGCGATGCAGACCGTCGCGGGGAGGACGACGAGCAGCGGAAAGAGCACGGCGACGCTGCCCAGCACGTAGTACTGGGTGGTGAAGCCGAGGGCGGACGCACCGATACCGAAGTACTCGAAGTACGCGTAAGTCGACACCGCGCCGAAGTAATAGCACAACGCGGTGATCAGTGTGGTCGGTGCGACGATCGCGGCGACCACCCCGAGCCACTTGTTCATCGGAACCTCCCGAGTCGGTGGAAGCTTCAGCCCGACGAGGGTGCGCCCACGATGTCGGTGGGCGGATCGATGGTGAGGTCGACGGGAGGATCCGCGGGCACCGTCGGCTGCGGCCCCACGGGCACAGGTGTGGGGAGCAGGGCGATCGTGGGTCCGGTCGGTCCGAAGTCGCCCGGTTGCGGTTGCGAGCCCACGTCGATCGTCGGTTCCGGTTCGAGGGATCGAAGTGGGGTGATCGGGTCGGTGGGCACGGATGGCTCGTGCGGTTCGATGGATGGGGTGTCCCGTGCGGGAGGGGGAGCAGCGGTGGTGTCGCAGCCGGACACGAGCAGCGCCGCAGCGAGCATTGCCAGACCACAGGGGGTGTAGCGGTGAGTCCGGGTGTTCACGGTGTTCTCCCGGTCGGGTCGAGTGGGATCGTGGGCTCGTCCTCTCACTGTCCGTCGCTGCACCCGGGGCTGCATGCGTAGTGCGCTACCCGACCGCCCGGTGGACGACCGACGCCACCGTCGCGGACCGACCGGTTCTGCCCGCGATTCGGCCGGGACCGTGCGGTGCGCGGCGGTACCGTTGACGACGTCGGGGAGCGTTCCGGAAGGGTTCATCGCGAGCGAGGAGTCCCCATGCGTCGTTCGACTCCCGGAGTGTCCGTCCGAGTTCTGTTGACCGCGGTCGTCTCGACGGTGTGTGCGCTGGTGGGAGCGGGCCCCGCGTCGGCGTCGCCCGTCTCGGGGATCCCTCTCCCGCCGCCGGTGACGCTCGACGGCATCCTGCCGACACCGATCACCGACGATCCGTTCTTCGACCGTCCCGGAGATCTCGCCGCCCATCCCGTCGGTGCGGTACTGCGCGAACGCCCGACACGGATGCGGGCCCTTCCGGCGTCGGTCGTGCCCCACACGGCGCAGCAGTTCATGGTGCGCTCGACGGACTCGACCGGACGGCCCATCCCGGTGACCGCCACACTCGTGTTGCCGCGCACCCCGTGGCACGGCGGGCCACGACCGGTGGTGGTCTACAACATGGCGATCGACTCGCTCGGTGCCCGATGCACGCCCTCGTACCGCATGGTGCACGAGGCCGTCGACATCGACGTGCCCCCGATGCTGCCGATCCTGCTCGCCCGTGGCTGGGCTGTGCTCGTGCCCGATCATCAAGGGCCGCACATGGCGTACGCCGCCGGCCCCCTCGCCGGGCATGCGGTTCTGGATTCGGTGCGGGGAATGCGCTCTGTGGCGCCGGAACTCGCCGAGTCGCCACTCGCGATGACCGGCTACAGCGGCGGCGCCATCGCGACGGGGTGGGCCGCGCAACTGCAACCGACCTACGCACCCGATGTGCAGTTCACCGGAGCCGCCGCCGGTGGCCTGCCGGCCGACCTGGCGTTGCTGCGGACGACGTTGAACGGGCAACTGGGATCGGGGCTGTTCCTGGCGGCGACAGTGGGCCTGGCCCGCGAGTACCCGCAGCTGTTGGTGCTCGCGAACCCACTGGTCGCGGTCGCCGCAGCGAGCCCGTTGAAGGATCAGTGCACGATCGTGCTGGCCGCGGCCGGCGCGGCGATGATTCCCGTCGAGTCGTTCACCACCGTGCCCGATCCGTTCGACGAGCCGGTGGTCCGGCAGGTCCTCGACGCCAACCGGCTCGGCGGACAGATCCCGCAGGCCCCGATGTACCTGTACCACGGGTCGTCGCAAGTGTTCCTCGGGGACGAGTTCATCCCGGAATCGGGAGTGATCGCCGTACAACAGAAATGGTGTGCAGGTGGTGCGAACGTCACGTACGTGCCGGTGTGGGGTGAACACCTGACGGCCGCCGTCGCCGGCGCACCGGGGATGATGGAGTGGATCGCCGATCGGCTCGCGGGGATACCTGCCACGCAGGGATGTCCGTGACGATGGTGTACTCGCGCTGCTACCGGACCACGGCCTTCCGGTGGAACAACAATGCCCGCTTCACCTCGGTGATCGCCTGCGTCACCTTGATTCCGCGAGGGCATGCCTCGGTGCAGTTGAACGTCGTGCGGCAACGCCACACACCGTCGACACCGTTGAGGATCTCCATGCGCTCCTCCGCGCCCTCGTCTCGGCTGTCGAAGATGAACCGGTGGGCGTTGACGATCGCGGCCGGCCCGAAATAGCTGCCGTCTGCCCAGTACACCGGGCACGATCCCGTACAACACGCACACAGAATGCACTTCGTCGTGTCGTCGTAGCGGGCACGGTCGGTCTGCGACTGGATGCGTTCGCGAGTCGGTTCCTGCCCGGATGTCATCAGGAACGGCTTGATCTGCCGGTAGGAGTCGAAGAACGGTTCCATGTCGACGACGAGATCTTTCTCCACCGGCAAGCCCTTGAGCGGGGCGATCGTGATGACGGTGTCTTTGCCGTCCTTGCGCAACATATCGCGCATCAGCACTTTGCAGGCGAGTCGATTGACGCCGTTGACGATCATCGCGTCCGACCCGCACACCCCGTGAGCGCAGGACCGGCGGAACGTGAGGGTGCCGTCCAGATATCCCTTGACGTAGATCAGGAGGTTGAGCAACCGGTCGGTGGGTAGGCACGGGACCTGGAAACTCTCCCATCCGGCCTTGTCCGGGGCCTCCGGGTTGAATCGGAGGATTTTCAACGTCACCGTGACCGCACCGTCGGGGGCAGGAAGATCGGCGGTGGAACCCGGTTCATCGTTCGTGTGAACGGACATGCCACTCGGCTCCCGGCGTCGACGACAAGGGCTGTCGGCCCCGGCCGACCCGGCTCGGGCCTGTACTCCAGGCTAACGCCGGGTGGTGGACTTCGTCGCGGGTTCGAGGGTTTCAGACGGTGGTGAGAGTGGGGACGGGGACGGGTTCGGTGGGGGAGCGCCGCCAGCGTCCGGGTGCGTGGGCGCGGAGTGCGTCGACGGTGCGGGCGATGGTGGTGGGGTCGAGGAGTTCTGCCCGGTGTTCGGGGTGCGCCATGTAGTGCTCGAGTGCGGCGTCGATGAGTTCGGGGGCGATGTGGAACCGTTGCCGATCGATGAGGTGGAAGTCGAAAGGGGCGGGGGCCCGGAGCCGTCGGGGTTCGGTCACCCGCCACAGTCGTGGAACCCGTTCGGTTCTGATGACACCGGAATCCGTATACGTGGCGATGACGACGTCCAGTGGATCCGGGATCAACGTCGGGGCCATGAGGGCGTCCCAGGGGATCGAAGTGTCGGCGAGGGTGTTCCGAATCCGGATTCCGTGGTGGTCAATGGCGATGAAGGCGGGGCGTAGTCGCCCCATCAGGATGAATAGGAAGCATCCGATCATCCATCCACCGGTGACGATGACCAGGACTGCTTTCCCGAGGACGTAGTCACCGGGGTCCGTCACGTGGGGTGAGATCGCCAACCCGATCGCGATTGCGACAAGGGAAGCCTGCCCGATCGGCACCATGGCGAACGTGATCGGTGATTGCCGCAGAATAAGCGCCGGCGCGCCGTTGTCGGATCCGACAGTGATGTGTTTCGCGCATGTCCGCGAGCTGTAGGTGACCGGTGCTGCCATGACGATAGCGCCGGCGGCCGTTCCGGTCAGTAGTGGAAAGCCGATCGCTTCGTACCCCCAGGAGGGGAACCCGGTCATGGCGAACTCGATACTCAATGCGATCGCGTAACCGACTGTCATGACAGTGGTAAACACACAACCCGCAAGCTGCTGGTTGGTATTGCGTCGGCCGTAGATCCTCTCGGAAGACACCTCATCCGAACGCACGACCCACCCCCCGGCCGAAGGCTGTAATTCCGCCGATCGCGGCACCGGCGACAGTGCCGACGATCGGAACAGCGGACCCGGCGATGGCGCCCACTGTAGCCCCTGTCAGAACCCCTGCACCGTTCGACACAATCGCCTGCATGGGTGATTCGCCGGCGTAACAGTCGATTCCGATCCCGGCGATCAGGCCGATGGCCCCGCCGCACTTCGCGAGTCGGCTCGAGAGAGACAGGAGATCGGCAACAGCTTCGGCGCAGGGTAGGTAGAGGTAGGGCGGTAGCTGCACGGGTGCGTCGGGCACGACGAGATTTCCCCCTGTTTCGATCGTGTCGGTGACGTCGCGGTCCGGCCGAGGCCGGGGTCGTCGGCGCATAGCGTAACAAGATCGATCGGACGGCAGGAGCCGGCGCCGGGCAGGTCGTATCGACACGGTCGCTCATGATCGACTCGGGGGATCCGCATGGGCAGGTGGGGATTTCGTTTCGGCCCGCCAAATCGCGGCAGGGTTCGGCCGTAAGGCCATGGGCACTCCGGCATCCGCGTACGAGGGGTTCGGACGGTACGTCGAGGCAAACGAGAAGCCGCGTGATGCGATCGCCGGTGGCGGCAGAGCGCTTCTCACCGAAGAGTTCGGGTTCGCATGCAGACTCGGGATCATCGGACGAGAACTACAGGGCCACAAGGAGTCCCGTTACGCATATCGTGTCCAACGGAATGATCGCCTCCATTCCCGAGTTGAGACGGTCATTGCTGAGATGCCGGAAGTCGATGACCGTGTCGGCCGGGTCGGTGAGGGTTCCGCGGCCGAACCCCCGATGCGGGGCCGTTGATCGTCGTACTGTGGGGAGTGTGAACGTCACGGTCAGGACCGCCACCCGCGCCGACACCGCACCCATCGCTTCGGTGCTGGCTGACGCCTTCTTCGATGATCCGGTGTTCTCGTGGATCTTCCGCGACGAACGAACCCGACTGCGCGGGTCGCGTCGCTTTTTCGCGGTCGACGCGAAGCACCACATGATCCCATCGGGCGGCACCGATATCGCCGAATCCGACGGTTGCGCAGGCGGCGCAGCAATGTGGTCGCCACCGGGACAATGGCGGCTTTCCACATGGCAGGAGTTGCGATCGCTGCCGGCGATGGTCGGCGCACTCGGTCGCTACACGATGGTCGCCAAGAGCGTCAGTGACACACTCAACGCTGCACACCCGGAGGCACCGCACTGGTATCTGTCCACGATCGGAACCGCTTCCTTTGCGCGGGGCGCTGGATACGGAACTGCGTTGCTGCGTTCACGCCTCGACCGGTGTGACGCCGAACATTCACCTGCCTACCTGGAGTCGAGCAAGGAAGGGAACGTTCCCTACTACGAACGGTTCGGGTTCGAGGTCACCGGGGAGATCCATATTCCCGACGGTGGCCCGACACTGTGGGCGATGTGGCGCAACCCACGCTGACCGTAGCGTCACGGGTGACGGCACCGTCGGCAAGTGCACGGGCAGGAAGGGTTACGCGCCCTGCCAGACCGTGTCGAACGGGGTGTTCGCCGACACCCGGCCCTGGATACCTGCGGTCACGAAATCCTTCGCGGTGGCGACCGCATCGGCGACAGCAGCGCCCTTGGCGATCTCAGCGGTGATCGCCGCAGCGAGTGTGCACCCCGCACCCGACACGCGCTCGTTCCCCACCTTCGGTGCGGTCAGCAACGTCACCTCGGAGCCGTCGAACAGCACGTCGACGGCGTCGTCGCCGTCGAGTTCGACCCCGCCCTTCGCGACCACGTACTGCGGGCCCAGGTCGTGGATGCGGCGCGCGGCCTCGACGAGATCGTCCACGGAGGTGATCGCCTCCATCCCCGACAGCGTCTGCGCCTCGAACAGGTTGGGGGTGACCACCGTGGCGTGCGGCAGGATCTGCGAGCGCAACGCATTGTCGGTGTCCAAGGCCGCACCCGGCTCCTGACCCTTGCAGATCAGGACGGGGTCGAGCACCACGTGACGCCACGACGACGCGCCGAGCCCCGCCGCGACCGTCTCGATCGTGGCGGGCGTGCCCAGCATCCCCACCTTCACGACGTCGAGATCGTGGGCTGCGGTCGCGGCCTCGATCTGCTCGGCGACGACCTCCGCCGGAACCGGGAAGAAACGGTGCGACCAGTTGTTCTTCGGATCGAACGACACGATGCACGTCGTCGTGCCCACCCCGTACACGCCGAGCTGCTGGAACGTCTTCAGGTCGGCCTGCAGGCCGGCGCCGCCGGTCGCTTCCGAGCCGGCGATGACGTAGGCGAGATCGACCACTGCACGTTCTCCGTTCGATGTCGAGGGGCGGACACCCGACCGGTCCCGCCGGACGACCAGCGTACAACCGGGCCGATCCGCACTCGGCGTGCGCCCGCGTCGATAGGCTGCTCGCCGTGACGGCCTTCGACGATCTCGACGACTACCTCGCGCTGCCCCGCGCCACCGCCCTTGCGCTCTCGCCCGACGGCACCCGACTCGTGCTTGCGCAGTCCACCCTCGACGACAAGGCCACCACCTTCGTCGGTGCGCTGTGGGAGATCGACCCCGACGGGCGCGTACCTGCGCGACGCCTCACGTACGGGGAGAAGGGTGAATCGAACCCGACGTTCACCGCCGACGGCGATCTGTTGTTCACCGCCGCGCGCGGTGCTGACGACGCCCCGGTGGCGCTGTGGCGGTTGCCGTCGAGCGGAGGAGAAGCACGTCGGGTCGCCACCCGCAAGGGGGGCATCGCCACGGTGCACGCGGCGTCCGGCGCCGACCGCATCCTCGTCACCGCGAACGTCCTCGGGCGCAGCGAAGACGACGACGAACGGATCCGGGACGCCCGCACGGACGGGAAGATCAGCGCGGTTCTGCACAGCGGTTACCCGGTGCGTCACTGGGACCACGACCTCGGCCCCGACCGGCCGCACCTGCTCGACGTCACCGACGGCACCCCCACCGACCTGACCCCGGGTATCCGCGGGTCGCTCCGCGAGAGCCACATCGATGTCGCCGCCGACGGCACGTTCGCCGTCGCCACCTGGACGGTGCCGGGCCCGGGAACGGCCGTGCGGACGACGATCGTGCGGATAGACCTCGGAACCGGTCTGCGCACCCCACTCGTCGACGACGACACCGGCGATGCCGGGCATCCCGCTCTGTCGCCGGACGGCACGCGTCTCGCCTACCTGCACGAGTCGATCGGTGATCCGGAGACCCCACCTCGCGTCACCGTTCGGATACTCGACATCGAATCGGGTGCAACAGTTTTCGCGACAGAGGATTGGGACAGGCGGCCCACCTCGGTGGCGTGGCTGCCCGACGGTGCACTCGTGCTCACCGCCGACCACCTCGGACGCGCACCCGTATTCGTGCTGCGCCCGGGCGCCGACCTACCGGAACGGCTCACCGTCGACGACGGCGCCTACACCGACGTGCGCGTCGCGCATGACGGCGGTTCTCTGTTCGCGCTGCGCGCGTCGTACACGACCCCGCCGCACCCGGTGCGCATCGCCGTGACCGGCACGCACGCGGGCACCGTCACGACACTGTCGGCGCCGGCAGCCGCTCCGGAACTACCCGGTCGACTCGAGGAGATCACCGCGACGACGGATGACGGCACCGCGCTGCGCGGGTGGCTCGCGTTGCCGGACGAGGCGGCGGTCGAGACACCGGCGCCGCTGCTGCTGTGGATCCACGGTGGGCCCCTGAACAGTTGGAACACGTGGTCGTGGCGGTGGAACCCGTGGCTGCTCGTCGCCCGCGGGTACGCGGTGCTGCTGCCCGACCCGGCGTTGTCGACGGGCTACGGCGCCGACTTCATCCGGCGTGGCTGGGGTCGGTGGGGCAAGGAACCGTTCACCGATCTGATGGCGATCACCGACGCGACCGTCGCCCGCCCGGACATCGACGCCGAACGCACCGCCGCGATGGGGGGCTCGTTCGGTGGGTACATGGCCAACTGGGTCGCCGGACACACCGACCGGTTCCGGGCGATCGTCAGCCACGCGGGCCTGTGGGCGCTCGACCAGTTCGCACCGACCACCGATGCCGCGTGGTACTGGCAGCGGGAGATGACACCCGAGATGGCGGTGGAGAACTCGCCGCATCTGTACGTGGCGGACATCGCCACCCCGATGCTGGTCATCCACGGAGACAAGGACTACCGCGTCCCCATCGGCGAGGCCCTGCGCCTGTGGTACGAACTGCTCGACGAATCCGCGTTGCCCGCCGAGGACGACGGCACCACCGCGCACCGCTTCCTGTACTTCCCGTCGGAGAACCACTGGGTGCTCGCCCCGCAGCACACCGCCCTCTGGTACGGGATGGTGGAGGCATTCCTGTCCGAGCACGTCCTCGGTGTCCCGATGGCGCCACCGGACGCGCTGGGGTGACCGTAGCCTCGCCCGATGGTGACAGCAGCGGTGAATTCCGCGCGGGTACCGCCATTCGGTGTCGTTCCGGCCGCGGTGCGGGTGCGGTCGGTGCCTCGCGGAGGGTGTGTCCTGGTGGTTTGCGTCATCCGCTTACGATTGACGGGTGACCAGTGCGCCAGAGAATCCGCAGAACCCCGCCGACGCCCTCCCCAAGAGCTGGGACCCCAGCGCAGTGGAGGCCGATCTGTACCAGGGCTGGGTGGATGCCGGGTACTTCCGCGCCGACACGGGTAGCGACAAGCCCGGCTACTCCATCGTGCTGCCGCCGCCGAACGTCACCGGCAGCCTGCACATGGGCCATGCCCTCGACCACACCCTCATGGACGCGTTGACACGACGAAAGCGCATGCAGGGCTACGAGGTGCTGTGGCTTCCCGGCATGGACCACGCCGGTATCGCGACACAGACCGTCGTCGAGAAGCAACTCGCCGCGGACGGGAAGAAGAAGGAAGACTTCGGCCGCGAACTGTTCATCGACAAGGTGTGGGACTGGAAGCGCGAGTCCGGCGGCACCATCCAAGGCCAGATGCGGCGCATCGGCGACGGTGTCGACTGGTCCCGCGACCGCTTCACCATGGATGACGGCCTCTCCCGTGCGGTGCAGACCATCTTCAAGCGGATGTACGACGACGGGCTGATCTACCGTGCCGAGCGCCTCGTGAACTGGTCGCCCGTGCTGCAGACCGCGATCTCCGACATCGAGGTGAAGTTCGAGGAGGTCGAGGGCGAACTCGTCTCGCTGCGCTACGGTTCGCTGAACGACGACGAACCGCACGTGATCGTCGCGACCACCCGTGTCGAGACGATGCTCGGCGACACCGCCGTCGCCGTCCACCCCGACGACGAGCGGTACAAGGCTCTACTGGGCACCACGCTCGAACACCCGATCACCGGCCGGCAGATCCCGATCATCGCCGACGAGTACGTCGATCCCGAGTTCGGTACCGGCGCCGTGAAGATCACCCCCGCACACGATCCCAACGACTTCGAGATGGGCCTGCGGCACAACCTGCCGATGCCCACGATCATGGACAAGACCGGCCGGATCGCCGACTCGGGCACCCGCTTCGACGGCATGGACCGGTTCGAGGCTCGCGTCGCAATCCGTGAGGAACTCGCCGCGCAGGGCCGCGTCGTCGCGGAGAAGCGCCCCTACCTGCACAGTGTCGGGCATTCGGAGCGTTCCGGCGAGACCATCGAGCCCCGCCTGTCGATGCAGTGGTGGGTCAAGGTCGACGCCCTCGCCAAGGCCGCCGGTGATGCCGTCCGTAACGGCGACACCGTCATCCACCCCGCGAGCCAGGAACCGCGCTGGTTCGACTGGATCGACAACATGCACGACTGGTGTATCTCACGGCAGCTGTGGTGGGGCCACCGCATCCCGATCTGGTACGGCCCCGACGGTGAGGTCGCGTGCTTCGGTCCCGACGAGACCGCACCCGAGGGCTGGGAACAGGACCCGGACGTCCTCGACACCTGGTTCTCGTCCGGACTGTGGCCGTTCTCGACGATGGGCTGGCCCGACAAGACCGCCGAACTCGACAGGTTCTATCCGACGAGCGTCCTCGTCACCGGCTACGACATCCTGTTCTTCTGGGTGGCGCGGATGATGATGTTCGGCACCTACGTGTCGGGTGACGACGCCCTCAACGGCGGCGCCGCCGGCACCGTGCCGTTCAAGGATCTGTTCCTGCACGGTCTGGTGCGCGACCAGTTCGGCAAGAAGATGTCCAAGTCGCGCGGCAACGGCATCGACCCCCTCGACTGGGTCGACCGGTTCGGTGCCGACGCGCTGCGCTTCACCCTCGCGCGCGGCGCCAACCCGGGCAGCGACCTCGCGGTCGGGGAAGACCACGCCCAGTCGTCGCGGAACTTCGCGAACAAGCTGTTCAACGCCACCAAGTTCGCGCTCATGAACGGTGCGGTCGTCGGTGATCTGCCTGGCCGCGACACCCTCACCGACGCCGACCGCTGGATCCTCGACAGGCTCGAGCAGGTCCGCGCCGACGTCGACGAGGCGTTCGACCGCTACGAGTTCTCCAAGGCGTGCGAGACCCTCTACCATTTCGCGTGGGACGAGGTCTGCGACTGGTACCTCGAGCTGGCGAAGGTGCAGCTCGCCGACGGCAGCGCACACGCCGACGGCACCAAGATCGTGCTCGGCACGGTGCTCGACGCACTGCTGCGGCTGCTGCACCCGGTGATCCCGTTCGTCACCGAGACCCTGTGGAAGGTGCTCACCGGCGGTGAGTCGGTGGTGATCGCATCGTGGCCCGGGGCGACAGGCGTCGTCACCGATACCGACGCGACCCGCCGCATCGAGGACCTGCAGAGACTCGTCACCGAGATCCGCCGGTTCCGCAGCGACCAGGGCCTGAAGCCGTCGCAGAAGGTCGCGGCGCGGCTCGTCGACGTCGACGCCGCAGACCTCGACGCCCAGGTCGCGGCGGTGCGGTCGCTCGCACGGCTGACCGAACCCGAGGACGGGTTCTCCGCGACCGCGTCCATCGAGGTGCGCCTGACCCGCGCGACCGTCACCGTCGAGCTCGACACCTCCGGCAGCATCGACATCGGCGCGGAGGTCGCGCGGCTGCGCAAGGACCTCGCGGTCGCCGAGAAGGAGCTTGCCGGGACATCCGGAAAGCTCGGCAACGAGGCGTTCCTGGCGAAGGCACCCGAGGCCGTCGTCGAGAAGATCCGCGGACGCAAGCAGGTCGCCGAGGAGGAGATCGCGCGGATCACCGTACGGCTGACGGAGCTGGGGCAGGCGTGAGCGCCGACGAGGCAGGAGCGAAGCCGGGGACGCCGTCCCCGGTCGACCTGGCCGAACTCACCCTGGTCGAGGCGGAACTCGACCGACGCTGGCCCGAGACGAAGATCGAGCCGTCCCTGACCCGCATCGCGGCGTTGATGGACATCCTCGGGTCACCGCAGCGCAACTACCCGGTCATCCATGTCGCCGGCACCAACGGCAAGACGTCGGTGACCCGCATGATCGATGCGCTGCTCACTCGCATGCAGTACCGGACGGGTCGCACGACCAGCCCGCATCTGCAGCTCGCGACCGAACGGATCAGCGTCGACGGTGCGCCCGTCTCGCCGCGCACCTACGTCGACACCTACCGGGACATCGAGCCGTACGTGCAGATGGTCGATGCGCAGTCGGAGGCGGCGGGCGGCCCGAAGATGAGCAAGTTCGAGGTCACCACGGCGATGGCATTCGCGGCGTTCGCCGATGCGCCCGTCGACGTCGCGGTCGTGGAGGTGGGTCTCGGTGGTCGCTGGGACGCGACGAACGTGGCGACCGGCCAGGTCGCCGTGATCACCCCGATCGGGATCGATCACACCGGCTATCTCGGTGACACGCTCACCGAGATAGCGGGGGAGAAGGCCGGAATCATCAAGAAGGCGCCCGAGGATCCGCTGGTGCCGCGCGAGACGGTCGCGGTCGTCGGGCAACAGGAACCGGAGGCGATGGAGGTGCTGCTGCGCCGGGCCGTCGAAGCCGACGCGGCGGTGGCCCGGCAGGGGTCGGAGTTCGCGGTGCTGCGGCGCGCCGTCGCCATCGGTGGACAGCAGTTCGATCTGCAGGGTCTCGGCGGTGTCTACACCGACATCTTCCTTCCGCTGCACGGTGAGCATCAGGCGCAGAATGCGTCGCTGGCGCTCGCGGCGGTGGAGGCGTTCTTCGGGGCCGGACCGCAACGGCAACTCGACGTCGACGCGGTGCGTGATGCGTTCGCGTCCGTCGTCAATCCCGGTCGGCTCGAGCGTGTGCGGAACGCTCCGACGGTGTTCCTCGACGCCGCCCACAATCCGCACGGAGCGAAGGCGCTCGCCGCGGCACTCGCCGACGAGTTCGACTTCCGCAAGCTCGTCGGTGTCGTCAGCGTGATGGCCGACAAGGACGCCGCGGGTCTCATCGAGGCGCTCGAGCCGGTGTTCGACGAGATCGTCGTCACCCACAACGGGTCGCCGCGTGCGATGGACGTCGACGATCTGGCGAACATCGCGGTCGCCCGATTCGGTGACGAACGTGTTGTCACGGCCGCGACCCTGCCCGACGCGATCGAGACGGCGATCGCGATCGCCGAGGAGGTCGCCGAACCCGGCGAGGCCGTCTCGGGCGCCGGTGTGATCGTGACCGGGTCGGTCGTGACCGCCGGTGCGGCACGGACCCTGTTCGGAAAGGAACCTGCGTGACCAGCGACAACGAAGACAACCCGACCGGAGGCGAGCAGTTCCGTCCGCCGACCACGGACCCGTGGAAGGGGTTCCGCGGGGTCATGGCCGGGACCCTGGTGCTCGAGGCGATCGTCGTGCTGCTGGTGCTGCCGGTGATCTCCGCGCTCGGCGGGGGCCTCACGGCGTTCTCCGGCGGTTACGTCGTGGGTCTCGCGGTACTGATGTTGCTCGGCGCGGGTGTGCAGGGCCGGTCGTGGGCGATTCCGTTCAACATCACCCTGCAGGTGTTGACCCTGCTCGGATTCTTCGTCGACCTCGCGCTCGGCGCGGTGGGTGTGCTGTTCACGCTGGTGTGGGTATACATCCTCTACCTGCGCAAAGACATCAAGGATCGGGAAGCGCGGGGTCTGCTGCCGGGGCAGCGGGACTGAACCTCTACGCTGGTCGCCGTGACTGAGCGGACCCTGGTACTGATCAAGCCCGACGGCGTCGCCCGCCGTCATGTCGGAGAGATCCTCGCGCGCATCGAGCGCAAGGGACTCGATATCGTTGCACTCGAGCTGCGGACCGCGACCGTGGAGGTCGCGGCCGCACACTACGCGGAGCACGAGGGCAAACCGTTCTACGCGGGTCTGCTCGAGTTCATCACGGGCGGGCCGTTGGTTGCGGCGGTTCTCGAAGGGCCCCGTGCGATCGCCGCATTCCGGCAGCTCGCCGGCGGCACCGATCCGGTCGAGAAGGCCGTCCCGGGTTCGATCCGTGGCGATCTCGGCCTCGAAGCGGGGGAGAACCTGGTGCACGGCTCCGATTCGGTCGAGTCGGCCGAGCGGGAGATCGCACTCTGGTTCCCGGAGTTGGCCTCCGCCTGAGTTGTTCGCCGGGGATTCACCCGGATTTTCCCTTCGACACATCGACCCACGGCGCCCTTCGGGGCGCCGTTGGCGTATCCGCGCACGTCCGTGTGGGATACTGGGGGCGGTTGTACCGCACGAGCCCGTGCGGAACGATCGACGACATCACGGATCGATGCCCGACATCGCTGTGACCGAGGAACCGCAGGAGACACCTCGCTCGGTCACATGCTGGATGCACCGGCGCTCGAACCGCGATCAAGCCAGGCATCGCTCGGCCGTGCAGTGAAAACGGGCACCGGACGACCGCACGATGCGAGACCGGAAGGACCCGCGCCACGGCGCGGGTGCACAAGCAGCGCCCCCGCGCGGCCGCTCACATCACCGCGACAAGGTGGTGGACGCGCCCGGGGGTCACATAGGAGACCTACGTGGCCGATCACGAGCCGCCTGACAACAATTCCACCGAGGCGAACTCCCTGAGTCTGCCCGCCAAGATCCGAGTCCATGCCCTCGCGAAACTCCTCGGATTGACGAGCAAGGAAATCATCGCGAAGGCTGCGGAACTCGGCACCGAGCTGCGCAGCGCCCACTCGACGCTTCCGCGGGAGGCCGCGGAAGAACTGCACACCGCGCTCAGTGCGCAGGCGGAAGCGGACACCGCCGCCGAGACGCAACCGCAGGAACCTGCTGCCCAGGAACCCGCACCGGCCGAATCGCCGGTGGTCGATGCGCCCGAGGCGGAGCCGCTCCCGGACACCCCCGTCCTCGACGACAGCGAGACCCCCGCCGGTGACGGGCCGGTCGTGGAAGCACCCGTCGGCGGCGCCGCCGGGCTCTTCGCTGCGCCCGGAGGCGACACCCCGCTGTTCGACATTCCCGAGCCCACACCCGAACCGGCTGTCGCACCCGCGGTGGAGGCACCACTGTTCCTGCAGCCCACGGCACCGCAACCCGAGGAAGAGGCCCGGCCGCGTCGTCGCCGGTCTCGTCGAGGTGGTCCGGAATCCGCACCCCAGGACACCGCTTCGCAGCAGACCGAGAAGCCGGACGTCGCCGCGGCCGAGACGGACACCGGCGAGCGCGCCGGTGCCGGAACCGCAGCGGAGCAGGCCGAGCCCGAGACCTCCTCGGCCGACTCGACGAGCGACACCGCAGGGAGCGCCGACGAGCACGAGGAACATCCTCGCCGGCGCCGGCGAGGTCGCCGCGGACGTGGGCGCGGACGCAGCGACAGCACCGAGCACGACGAGACCTCGGCCGACACGACCACCGAGAAGAACACCGGTGAGGAGAC
>Ga0123334_1003429_pt1 | contig 17133 bp, 8 predicted proteins | sample BiotimSIPDNA_FD_89706 | JGI IMG/M metagenome (GOLD analysis project Ga0123334, IMG submission 89706) | Anaerobic biogas reactor microbial communites from Washington, USA - Biogas_R1 time_0 SIP DNA | ecosystem: Engineered > Bioreactor > Anaerobic > Unclassified | place: Washington, USA | collected... | reverse complement strand
TGGGCACGCATATCCAACGCCACTGGCCGCACGCGCAGGTGGTCACGGAGCCGATCTACGGCAATGCGCTGGGTTACTGGAAGCTGGCGCGCCGTTTGTGGGGCAAGTAATACTTTTTCATACCGCCCGACACCCAGAAGTATGAAAAAATATGCACAGATGAGGAGATCACAATGATAGTACGACGCACGTTTAGTCTGGATACCCAACGTGATGCGGCCTTGCTTGCCTGGCTAGATGCACAAGACAACCTGAGTGAGACTGTGCGCGTCGCGTTGCGGAATCACTATGACGCTTCCCAGGTGACGCTGGCAGATGTGTACCACGCGGTACAGGCAGTGGAACAGCGGTTGGCGGACGGGGTAACCCTTGGTACTCCCGCGCCCCAGCCTATCGAAGACCCCGACCTGGCCGATGTGCTGGACAACTTGGGGTTGTGAGCAAGGAGGCTAACAATGCGTAGTCTACGTCCGTATCTCGAATTACGCGCTGATATGGTGGAGTCCGTTCTCGGCGCGCATCGCACGCCAGGGCGGGTGACCGGCGGCACGGTGGGGCCACGGTTGATTCGCTTCTTCGTGCAACCCGCGCCGCACGTGCGCTTTGCCAGCATCCAACGCTTGAGTGAGGATTTGGCTTTGGGCTTGCGCGTCCCGCAGGTACGTCTCAGTCGCGGCGTCCAAGGCATCATCCTGGAATTCGACCACCCCGATCCCCGCCCGGTGACGTTGGCCGACATCTTGCGAGAACAAATGCCGCTGCCCATCGCTACCGCCTTGCTGGGCCTCAATGAGCACGGCATGCCCTTGTTGGCGCGGTTGCCGTCCCCCGACGTGGCGCATATGCTCATCTCCGGGACAACCGGCTGTGGTAAGTCGGTGCTGCTGCGTACGATTGCGGCGAGTCTACTCTTGGGCAACACCCCGGAGGTTGTACGCCTACTGCTCATTGATCCGAAGGGACGCACGTTCCCGTCGTCCTTCAACGCCGCGCACCTGGTACGCCCGGTAATTACCGCGCCCCAAGCGGCGGTGGAAGCCCTGCATTCCCTCGTGCGTCTGTTGACCGTCCGCGACCAGCGTGGCGAGACTTTGCCGCACATCGTCATCTGCATCGATGAACTTGCCGACTTGGTGATGAGTGGTGACGGGGTGAGTGCCCCACTGGAACGCCTGGTGCAGCGTGGACGTGAAGCCGGACTGCACTTGATCGCAGCCACGCAGCGTCCCTCGGCCGCGATCTTGTCCGGCATTGTGCGCGCCAACTTCCCATTGCGAGTAGTGGGTCGGGTCGTCAGTACCGATGATGCGCGCATCGCCGCCGGACGCGGGGGCACCGGGGCGGAACGCTTGCAGGGGCGCGGTGACTTCCTGGCCGTGCGTGGCGAACAGGTCACCCGCTTCCAGGCTGCATACAGCACGGCACAAGACCTGCCGGGCAATGGGCATATCCCCCAGATTGTGCCGTTGGCCTTGCCTGAGCCTGAAGTGATTGAGGGGGAAGCACCGGAACCGTCCGACGACGATGTAGCGCAATTGGCGGCGCGGCTCGCACCGTGGTGGGCGCAGCACGGCGGCGAGTGGGGCAGCAAGAGCAGGGCCTTGCACTATCTCTTTGGCGAAGACGTGTCAGCCGGGGGTTGGCATTGGCAAATGACGCAGGCGGCCATTGACCGTCTCAATACTTCTTCTTCGTGAACTTCTACGGCCTATCACTGCCAGAAACAGAAGTGTGGGGCGTAGAAATCGGGGAAGAAGAAGATTTTCACCGGCAGGAGAGGAAACAATGCGTATTCGAGACAACGGCTATGACTATTACGAGGAGCGGCCCCGCTTGGGCCAACGCTTGGGACGATTTCTGGCCCTGGTGGGCGTGGTGTTTGCGGTGGTCGCAGCGGTGGTGGTCGTGCAGCGGCTCAGCGATGACACGTTGGCGCTGATCATTGGGCTGCTGTTAGCGGGCGTGCCCTTGCTGGCCATTATCGGACTGCTGATATTTGTGTTGGCCCGGCGAGGACAACGCCAGCCGCCACCCCAGCAGATGACGATCCCGCCAATCATTATGCAGCTTCCGCAGCAGCCACAGCAACCGACCTTGCCGGACTATGGGTTGCCGTGGGAGGGGGTGTCGCAGCGGACAGGGGTGCGGCAGTGGGAGGTCATTGGGGAGGAGTAAGTAAAGACGAGATGCTTACTAGGTCCTCGAGTTTTTAGGGAAGCCGAGATAAAAACGCAGGGGTAGTCCCCCTTGATATTTAGAACAACAAGGAGTACAAGATGGCAAAGCGAGCAGTAATATACGCAAGAGTGTCTGGAAATGACCGTGTAAGAACTGGAGGAGAAAATCTGCAAGGGCAAATTCGGCTCTGTCGTGAATATGCCAACAAACAAGGATACCACATTATCACAGAGCTGGCTGAAGATGATCGAGGAGCCAGCGGTGCAACCTTTGATTTGCCTGAGCTTTCCAAAGCCTTGAACATGGCGCGTGCAAGTCAGTTTGACATACTTATTGTACGCGAACTGGATCGACTTTCGCGCGATCTCGCCAAGCAGTTGATAGTCGAGCAAGAGTTAATGCACGCTGGTGTATCGATTGAGTATGTGTTGTATGATTTTCCGGATACACCAGAGGGACGGCTCAACAAAAATCTGCGGGCTATGCTCGCTGAATATGAGCGCGAGAAAATAACGCAGCGAATGACAAGAGGTAAAAAACGAAAGGTTGAAAGTGGGGAAGTGCTGATTGCCAAACGGCCACCTTTTGGGTATAAGGAAAAAATCGACGAAAACGGACGAAAGACACTCGAAATTGACGAAGAAGAGGCGGAAATTATACGGTTAATGTTTCAATTATATACTGTGGGAAACGAGGAACATGGGCCTTTGTCTATTGGTGCGATTGCTAGAAAGCTTACAGATATGGGGGTCGCAACATATTCAGATAGAAGACCACCAAAGCATTGTACTTCAAAGACAATAAATGGCTATGGAGAGTGGGGCAGAAGTTCAGTTGTAAAGTATCTATCCAAGGAAACTTACATAGGTACTTGGACATTTAACAATTGCGGGGATCCAATCACAGTAAAAGTACCACAAATAGTAGACATCGAAACCTGGAACGCTGCCCAAAAGCGCAGAAGCAAAAACAAACACTACGCCAAGCGTAATCATCAAGGACCACATTTATTACGATACAGAGTAAGGTGCTTTCATTGTAACTACAGCATGGCAGCAAAAACTAGAAATAACAAGAACGGTAGCGTATATAACTATTATGTTTGCCATGCTCCTGATAGGAGAGTCGAGTGTCCAGGCTCTATGTTTGAAGCTACACAAATCGATGAAGCGGTATGGAACTGGATATGCACTGATATACTTCAAGATCCAGTCAAAGTGTTGGTAGGGTTACAAGAGCAACAAGCGATCCAGGAAGAAGCACTGGAGCCGTTGCGGGCAGAACTCCGCGCCACGCTAGATCTAGTGGAAGAACGCGAAGGCGAACTTAAACGGTTATTGCCACTGTATCTGAAGGGAACTTATGATGAGACCTGGCTGGGACAGGAAAAAAGCCGCATTGATCAAGAACTTACGAAATTGCGATATCGTCAATCCGAACTCGAAATTATGTTGAATGAGCAAACACTGACCGATGAGGCAATACAGTCGATTGTAAAGTTTGCCCAGATGATTAGACAACAACTAGATAGGTTGTCCCATAACGAAGAAGATAAAAGGCATCTGCTTAATATGCTAAATGTGCAATGTGAACTTGAGAGAGTAGATAGAAATACGGTCAGAGTTCACGCCCATTGTATACTTGGTGATGATTCTTTTGTGACCACGCCTACCTGATGGTGTGGTGCGGCGCACGGAAGGGTCGTATCTGAATGAGCGGCGTGTCGGCGGAAAGCTGATCCGCCACGCTGTAGATGCGCGTCACTTCGAGCGCCTCTTCCAGCGAGAGTCGCGGCAAGATACCGGGGAGTGCGCGGGCCATGAGCGTCTTACCCGCACCGGGCGGCCCCACCATCAAAAGATTATGCCCTCCCGCGGCCGCCACTTCGAGCGCGCGCTTGGCGTGTTCCTGCCCCTGGATTTCGGCGAAGTCCACGGCGGGAGGCGGAGGCAGTTCGGTGTAGTGCTCTGCCGGAGAATAGGGCGTGATCGGCGCAAACCCTTGCAGATGCGCGACCAGACTCGCCAGTGAGGCGACCGGGTAGACCTGCAAGCCGGGAATCAGCGCCGCTTCCGCCGCATCGTGGGCGGGGACGTACAGTGTGGTGCTGTCGCTGTACCGGGCCATATCCGCCACCGGCAGCACGCCGCGCACGTGACGCAGCGTCCCGTCGAGCGAAAGTTCGCCCATCAGGATAGCGCCATCGAGCGCGTCTGGCGGCAGTTGACCACTGGCCATCAGAATGCCGATCGCAATGGGCAGATCGTAGGCCGGACCTTCCTTGCGCAGGTCGGCGGGGGCCAGGTTGATGGTGATGCGTTTGTCGCCGGGGAACGTCAGGCCGCTGTTGCGGATAGCGGCGCGCGTGCGCTCGCTGCTCTCGCGCACGGCGGCATCCGGCAGGCCAACGAGTGTCATGATGCCCGCCTGTCCGCTGCGGCGCACGTCCACTTCTACCTCAACGGGCAGAGCTTCCAGACCCAGGACAGCGGCGCTACCGATTTTCGCCAGCATCGCTGTTCATTGCACGGCGACATGCGCGCCGGGGACGAGTTCCTTGCGTAGCACCTGAAACTGCTGTTCCAGGGCGATGAGGGCTTTTTGTGCCTTGGGATCGCTGTGATTCATCCGGTGCCAGGCAAAAGCGGCTTTGGTCACTTTGCGATGATAACGGTTCATCGTCAACCAGCCCTTTACGTTCCCGCTGAAGAGCGTCTTGAGACGCGCCATACGACGTTGCCATGTCGACTTCAGAATCTCAATTTCGGCCCTGGGGATAATATTCAATCTGGCAAGTGCTTCCCCATAGGCGACGATGCGCTTGCGTTCCAGGAAGAACGACCATATCGCAATGACCAGCATAAACAAAATGCCGCCCCAATCGAGGATGACGGCGATAACAAGAGGGATAAGGCCCTCACTGTAGCTGGTAAACGTCGCAAAAGCGTTGTGGAGAGCGTGTGTCAGCATCGCCATACCAAAACCCGCCAGGATCAACAGCACCTTGAGCACTTTGTTGCGCACTTCCAGTGAAAGCGCGATCCCCAATCCGGTAAAACCGGTGTACATCGCATGGTTAAGACCGAACAATCCGGCACGCAAGAATGCCAGAAACAAAACCCCACCAACGCCGCCTTCGGTATAAGCGCCAAAAAGGTAAAAGATGTTTTCGACGGCGGCGAAACCAAACCCGACGATCCCGCCGTAAATCAGGCCATCCATCGGACTGTCGATCTCGCGTCGCAGTAACAACAGCAGGATCAGTAGGGCCAACGCTTTGACGCCCTCTTCTGCCAGCGGCGCAACCACCGACGCGCCAAGCAGATCGTAGGTAAGCTGGTTCGGACTGATGGCGACAATTGGAATATCCAGAATGATTTCGAAAATCAACGCGAGGATAATGGAAGGGATTGCGCCCCAGAAGAACGCCGCGATGAGCAACGGTAATGGCTCTTTCTCATAGCGATCGAACCACCATAGCACCATTGCGTAAAGAATCATCGGCCCCAAACTTAAGAACAAAATCAAGAGCACGTCGAGCATCGCATCCCTCCTTGGTAGTCGTCAGTCCGTTTGATTCGTTGAACAAAAAGCGCGCTGGCACAAAAGATACAGGATGCAAGAGGCAAGAAACTCTTGCTTCCTGCCTCTTGTTATCCTTTGCGTCGCAGACCGCCCAGCAATGCGGCGAGACCTCCTAGAGCGACGAGACCGCTGCCGAGCACAGCCGCACCTTGCAGCAAGGTCTTGGTTTCCACACTGGGAAGTACTGCGCCCTCCAGACCCGCGTCGGCTCCGTATTGGCTAAACAGTTGGCCCCACGGCGTTTTGAGCGCGGCCTCCACCCGCTTGCGCCCCACCACCGGGTACCAGTAGACGTTGTGGTAGAAGTTGCTGGCGAAGTACGACCACGGCACAATCGGCCCGCGCAATAACACCGACTCGAACGGCTTGAGCATGCCGTGATAGATCGCTTTCTGACCCCGGCTGGCGAACGTGTCGTCGGTCTGGAAACACCAACGCTCTGTGCAGACATCCTCGTCACCGACGAATTCGATATCGGCGGGATCGCCCACGCCCAGCCCCAATTCATGCGCGATGCGGATAAACGGCAGCGTCAGTGGATCAAAGCCCTGGAGCAGCGCCGACGCCGCATCGATGGCGACCTGATCCGCCGACGCGAGCAGCACGTTCTTCTCGTGCCAGTGCATCGCCCGCGGGCCGGGACCATCGCCGGCAAATGTGCCGTCCATTACGGCGAAAAGGCCGGGGTGGATGTCTTGCTGGATCGTGAGCAGGTCCACCAGTGTCTCGTGAATGACGCTGTGCGTCCAATGTCGCTTGCGCCCGAGCAGCCCGCCGAACGCGTTTTTCATCGCGCCGGTAATCGTCGTGAAGACGTGCGTCTTTACTGTGGGCATCTGGATGATGTTGTTGCCGATGAGAATCTCCGGAATGTAGACGCCCTCTGGGTAAACATCGTCCAGAACGAGGAACGGCTGTTTGGGTTCGTAGCGTACCCAGGGCACTTCCGGTTTGTAGATGTAGGCGCAAGGAACACCGTATTTATCGGTGACATAGCGCTGTTTGTTGTTGGCCTCGCCGTCGCTGGTGTCTACCACCACCGTATCGTTGTGAACGCCGAGCAGGTCGGTGTACCCGTCGGTCTGAAGTTTGCGGATGACGCCTTCTAGTTGCCAGGGCGTGGTGGAACAGGCCGGATACCACGTCTGCCAGGAAATATTGATTTTGAGCAGCGTCTTGTGCGCGGCGGGCAGAATCTCTTGATAATTCGCCAACTCCATCAGCCGGGCGTAATCGTCCAAAACGGTCTTCGGCGTCGTGCGCACGATGGCAACTTTGCCGCGACCGGGGAATGCTTTGCGGGTCATAATTCTCTCCTTGTCCCTTATAATCTTACGCGCTTCGTGTCCTTTGGAGTAAAGGCCAACACGAAATAAGCACTTCATATGTCAAAAGTATAATCTTTTTGCACTTTATGTCCAGCACTTTTGAACGGCTGGATGTGCCTTTTTTCACAATGCGCTGCATTGAGCACCAAGCTGCCCGGATGAGATCGACATTTAGCATAAATGCCAGCGGGAGGGCGTTTTATAGTGCTCTCCCGCTGGTCGTTGTTGGATGACGGTTTATTATCTGGCGCGTAGGATGAGGGGCAGGTAGATATTGTGTGGTGGAGCCAGGGCAAAGACCGCAGTGACGACTTTGTCGCCATCCATCAGTACCTGGGTTTGGGTCAGGGTTCCGCTGGCGTCGCCGCTCCACTGGCTAAACACCCAGCCGGCGGCCGCCGTCGCAATGAGATCGACGTAGGTTCCGTGGGTGTGTGTGTAGACGCCCGGCGGTGGGGTAGTACTGCCTTCCCCTTCCTTATAGATGGTCAAGGTGTATTCTGAATCGGCGATTACGGTGATTGTTACAGTCGCCGAGTTCGAATACGCCAACCCATCGTAAGCGCGGTAGGTGAACGTGTCCACCCCTGCGAAGCCTGTCGTCGGTGTGTAGACGAGGCTACCGTCGGAGGCCATCTCCACCGTTCCATGTGCTGGTTCGCTCGTCTGCTCGGCGGTCAGCGTATCGCTATCCGCATCGTTGTCGTTGTCCAACACACCCGGTGCAGCCACGCTTAGTGCTTGGTTGTGGGGGGTGGAATATGCATCATCCTCGGCCACGGGTAAACGGTTCTCCACGGTAATTGCCACGGTTGCTACGATAGAGTAGTTCAGCCCATCGTAGGCACGGTAGGTGAACATGTCCACCCCCGCGAAGCCTGCTGTCGGCGTGTAGACGAAGCTGCCGTCGGCGGCTAACGTGACTGTTCCGGTTGCCGGCTCACTCGCCAGTACGGCGGTCAGTGGGTCGCCATCCGCATCTTCATCGTTGTCCAGCACGCCCGGCGCGTTCACGCTCAACGCCTGGTTGCGGAAGGTGTGGAAGGCATCGTCTGCGGCCACCGGTGCAAAATTGGCGGTGACGGTAATCGTTACGTTCGCCTCGTTGGAGTACTCCAGCCCATCGTAGGCGCGATAGGTGAACGTATCCACACCATTGAAGTCCAGAGTTGGCGTGTAGACGAACCTGCCATTGGCACTCAGTGCTACTGTGCCATGCACTGGATCGCTCACCAGTTCGGCAGTCAGGGGATCGCCATCCACATCAAAGTCGTTCAGCAACACACCCGGCGCGTCAACTTCCAGGAGCAGGTGCGCTAATGTGGTATAGTCATCTCCCATCGCTACCGGGGGATCGTTCACTGACATAACAGTGATGTATACTGTGGCGGTATCGGTTATCACACCGTCGCTCATAACGTAGGTGAAACTATCCTCGCCATAAAAATCCTGTGTCGGTGTGTACATTACTGTCGTTGCCAGAATACTGGCATGACCGTTCTGCGGTGGGCTAAGGGCGACGATGAAAAGCGTATCACCGTTGAGGTCTATGTCGTTGTCCAGCACTGCGATCAGCAAAGGCGTATCTTCCGCTGTGGTGACAACGTCGTTCACGGCCAACGGCGCGACGTTCAACACAGTGGTGGCGACCGGACCGCTGTAGTTGTTGGTCAGGTTATCCTCGATGAGCGCGCCGGCGATACTTGCCGCGTTAAGAATGTCTGTTCCTCCCGTAGTTCCCGTGCGGACTTGACCTGTCACGGTGATGCAACCGCGCTCATGTGGTGCGAGCGTGCCCAACTGCCAGGTATAGGTCACACTACCGAAGGCTGTAATTGGGTGTGTCGCCGTTATGCTCAACGACTCCAAAGCTGCCGGGATTGTGTCGCTCACGACCACGCTGAGGGCCGAGCTTTCGCCGATATTTTGGAATTCCAGTGTATATGTTATCCAGTCTCCCGGCTCGGCTACAGTCGGGACGACGGTTTTGGTGATCGTCAGATCGGATTGCAATACGGCTTGCACTATCGCCTCGGCTTGCGCGACCATCCCTAGCGTGGCTGTAGCGGACACGGTATTCGTTAATGGGCCAATGTAACCCCAGTCCACATCCACCGGGAACTGTTGCGTCCACACTTCACCTGGCGCTGGCCAGGCCGTCCAGTTCAAGATGCCTTGCGGGTAACCATGCTCCGGCAAGTGATCGACAACTGCGACTTGCAAGGGTAAGAGTCCGGTGTTGGTGAGGTAAAGTGTGTAGGTGATACGTTCGCCCGACAAGACCAACGCGGGGGACGCATGTTTACTCAAAACAAAGGCTCCCTGAAACTCGTCCGCGCCCAAATCATAACCCGCGCCAATCGGGCGCATTTTGCCGTCGCCATCCACTGCCAGGCCAACATCTATGCCGCGATCGATGGCAGCGGAGATGCCGCGCAAGCGATAGTTGCGCGCGGCAGGGGATACAAAGCCCGGATCACCCCAGTAGTCGGCAGCGGTCTGGATAGCGGTGTTGTTTACGTCCCAATCCAGGTCGTTGCCCCAGAGGGTGGCCTGGAGCCATGCGGTGGCGCCGTTGGTGGCTGTGATGCCGACGGTATGGCTGAACAGGATAGTGTTGGTTAGCCAAGCTGTCCCGGCCTCTTCGAGGTAAACACCTATACCGGTATTATGTGCCAGGGTTGTGTGCCGCGCGTATAAATCGCTTTCCCACGTGTGTAACGCGCCGCCCGTGTGTGTTTGGTTGCCACCAATGGTCGTGTTCCGCAGATCAACCTGTCCCAACGCGACGTGAATGGCGCTGCCCCAATCGGCCACGTTGTCGTAGAACTGGCATGCATCCACTGTGACGGTGGTATGGGCTGCGTAGAGCCCTCCGCCGGCGTCACCGGTGGGATGTCCACCCTGGCCTGTAGCGTTGCCGCCGGTCAACTGTAAGCCGGTGAGTATCGGTTGGGCTTCGTTTGCTACATAAACCACCCGCCCGGCACCAAGCGCATCCAGAAAGGTCGGTTGTGTCAACGGATAGGCGTGGGTGAAGTTCTTCGCGGCGTAGCCGCCTTGCAGGGTCAATATTTGTGTCAAGTAAACGACTTGCGTGACCAGGCCCGTCGTCGTCAAATCGTTGCGCGGGCGCGCGGTGACGCCGCTGCAACGCCCGGCGACTTTCACCACGTCGCCGGGTTGCGCCGCGTCCACGGCTTCTTGTACGTTGATATAATCAGTTGGATCATCGTTCAACCGTACCCAGCATGTGCGATATTCATCCGCGCCCAAGTCCGGCAAACGGTCACGCGGGAACCCATCCAGGTCGTCTTCCACCTCACTCGGTACACCCAGGTTGACGAGCGCAGATGCGCCGGTAATATGGTAATCCTGTTCCTGGGGTGCGACAAAACCCGGGTCGCCGGCGTAGTAGTTCAGTTGTGAAATTACGCTGCCGGCGCCGATCCAGTCTGCGCCATTGGCCCATTCGCCGTTGCCCCAGTAGGTGGCCGTAAGGGTGGCCGTGCTACCCGCATCCACGTTCAGCCCTGTCGTTTGGCTAATCAACACTGTGTTGGTGATGCTGGCTGTGCTATTGCCGGCGAGATGTATCCCGCTTCCGGCAGCGCCCTGGTTACGTGCGATGGTTAAATGTAACACTCGCGGCGCGGAGGCATTGATGTAGAGGCCGCTACCGAGGTCGTTAGCGGTATTATCCACGACGACGTTATTGACCACTCGCGCATCGCTGGCGTCGAGGTACAACCCGCCGCCTCGCGCGCCCGAGTTGGCATAGATGTGGTTGGACGTAATGTTCGCCGGACTCTGCGCCAGGTAGAGTGCACCTCCTTGGTTCGCGGTGTTGTGGCGGAGGGTATTCTGCGCTATCTCTGCGCCGGCAGACTGGAACAAATACACGCCGCCGCCATGGGTTGCGGTATTGTCGAAAATGTGCGAAAGTGTCACATACAGCGCGGCATTCTCAGCATATAAGCCACCGCCGTTGACGGCGGCATTGTCGAAGATTTGCGAATCCATGATGTGAATCGTGGCGGTGTCGGCCATCATCCCGCCGCCATCTGCTGCCTGATTGTTGGAGATGTGGACGTTTTGCAGTGTGAGCGTCGCGTTGTCAGCGTAAACGCCCCCGCCGGCATCTGGTCCGCCGCCTACAGTCGCATTGCCACCCTGGATATGTAACCCACGCACAGTAACATCAACGCCTGCGGCCACGTAGATAGTTCGCCCCAAGTCCATTGCATCCACGACGGTAGGATACGCTGCTGGATCGGGGTCTAGCCATTGGGTCAGAGTATAGCCACCCTGAATTGTCAATGGCTTGTTCACATAAACCGCCTGGGTTGTTGCGCCGATGGTTTGCACGCCAGCACAGGTTCCGGCGACTTTGATCAAATCGTCAGGGCTGTTACTGGCGTTCACCGCGGCCTGAACTGTGTTGTAGATGTGTGTAGACTGATTGAGCCGGACGAAACACGCCCCATTATACTCACTGGCGCCCAAATCGTACCCCAGATGCATCGGACGTGAAGCGCCATCCATATCCGTTATCACACCGCTAGGGACACCGGTGTCGCGGGCTACTGAATTTGCCCCAATGCGATAATCCCCGGTCTGAACTGCCTGAAAATCAGGGTCGCCGGTCACGCTTGGCCCGTAGGTGACAAAATCGCCCGGTCCATCGGCGTCAATCAGGTTGCCCCAAAGTGTGGCATTGAAAGTTGCTGCAGCACCTTGTGCAACTGAGATTCCGATAGTGTGACTGATAAAGATGGTATTGGTGAAAAAAGGTGATCTGTCCTGAACGTGTACCCCAACTTGATAAGCGTCGCTATTGTTGACGATGGTCGCGTGGAGCCAGGGAGCGTTAGAGCTGCTGAGGTAGATGCCGCCGCCCCGGCCGCTGGCGCTGATGTTATCCGCAACGACGGTGTTCAACATTTGTGCCGTCGTGTTAATCAAAAACATCCCACCGCCGTCGGACTGGGCGGTGTTGGCGAAAAGTACGTTGCCATCGAACACATCTTGCACCGCCCCGGTGATGTACATCCCGCCGCCTTGTCCCTGCGCGTGATTCTCTTGAATGACGTTACGCAGCAAGGAGATGAGATGAGACGCTGTTGAGTTGACATAGATGCCGCCGCCGCTATCTGTAAGCTCCGTAGCCGTGTTACGCAGCACGCGATTTTCGATCAATGTGGGCCGGCCACGATAGACAAAAAGCCCCCCGCCCTTGGCGGCGGTATTGGCGGCAAACGTATTTTGCTGAAAAATGCTATTTGTTGCCGGCGCATATAGATAAACTCCCCCACCGAATCCAGGGGTTGTGTTCGTCAGCACTTGATTATTGGCTAGTACCGGGACGCCCTCTGATACATAAAGACCACCGCCGCTATCGGTAGTATTGAGCGCGCTGTTCAGTGCAATCCAATTGCTACGTAAAGTCGCTGAGGATGAATATGCATAAATCCCACCACCTCGTTGATGTGCGGTGTTGTTGTAAATCATATTGAACTCCCACCGCGATGAGTCGCTACTACTAAGATAGATGCCCCCCCCCCGCATTGTGGCGACATTACTGTGAATTGCGTTGAACTCCCACTGTGATGCGCCGCCATTGATGAAAACCCCGGCGCCGCGATTGTCAGAGCCAGATACGGTGTTGAAGGCAATTGTGTTTGTAAGGTAACGGGATGTGTCGATCCCGCTCTGCACAAACATACCGCCCCCCAAAATTGCTGTATTTGAAAGGACAGTGTTCAATTGCACCACGGCGTTATCAGTATCGCGAATATACAAGCCGCCACCACGACGCGATACATTCCCCAGAATCGAATTCTCATTGACTTGCGCCCCGGACGTCAGCTCCAGTTGAATCCCACCGCCATAGCTTAAAAATGTTTCGTTTGCCGAATTGAATTCCAGCAGATTGTCTATGAGTTGAGGGCTGCCACCAGAACAATAAACCCCGCCGCCATTTCTGGCGTTATTGAAAGACACGACATTTTCGATATATTGTGGTATTCCGGCATTGCAGTAAATTCCCCCCCCAGGTTAGCCGATGTATTGGTCATCACTTGATTGCGCGCTACATATACATTACTGGAACGCAAGTGAAAACCGCCGCCGTGTCCGGAAGCCTGGTTATAGAACACTTGATTATCGGTCAATATAGCGGTATTATCAGTTGTGAGGTACAGTCCGCCGCCTTGATGTGTTATGTTGTTTGCAAAAAGATTGTCGGTAAGTTGAGCTCCGGTAGTTTGGTATAACATTACTCCGCCGCCGTTTCCAGAAAGGTAAGGAGTCTGATTGCCAATAAAGCGATTGTTGTTCAAATGTGGTGTACCTTTGTGAACGTACATGCCGGCTCCAGAGGCGCCTCGGTTATTCAGGATGTCATTTGCGCGCAACGTCATACTTGTCACTTCATATGCATAGATGCCTCCGCCTTCGAGCCGGCTATAATTATCACTGATGACGTTGGTGACCAGCAAAGCATCGGTGCGATCTACGTAAATCGCGCCGCCACGTCCGTTGGCTGTATTGGAAATGAACTGACTGGTCGAAATTTCGGCGGAACTGAACAGAAAATACAGTCCGGCGCCATGTCCAGAATTGCTCCATGCGTTATTTTGACGCACATCCAGGTCGGTCAGCGTCACCGTGCTGTTATTGAAAAATATTCCCCCACCCCTGTTCGCGTCGTTTTTCTGGATAATGATTTGTTGCGCCGTCAGTTGTGTGTTTTCTACGTAACCACCGCCGCCTTGATACGCCCCGGTGTTACCGTCGAGTCGCACGTGATCGGTCAGCACCAGTGTGCTATTCAGCGCATACAGGCCGGCGCCGCCCTGTCCTGATTTAGTACTATTCTCTAGCTTGTTGGCGTGTAAAACAATATCAGTGAATCGTCCGTTTGCGTCATTGACAAAGTACATGCCGCCACCGGATGTCGTTGCTGTATTACTCATCACTGCGCCGCGCGTCCAATCCACTGCGCCGCCGGATATATAGATACCTCCACCAAACTCAGCAATGCTGTCATAGATCTGCACTTCGTGCAAGTTCAGGTATGTGTTAGCTGCGTATAATCCACCGCCATGGTTTTGCCCGCCGCCGCCCTGGAAAGCATCGCCATTTATCAAGTGTAGATTCGCTAATGTCACGGTTATTCCCGGTGTGACAAATATTGCACGTCCTTGTCCGTGCGCATCGAATGTAGTTGTTACCGTGGGATAGGCCGTTGTCCAGTTTGTGGGAGTATAACCGCCACGTAAGGTCAAGGTTTTACTGATATAGGCTACCTGTTCTGACTCGCTCGGGTGTGAGTAGATATCGAGACAATAACCGGCTATTTTGATCTCATCCCCACTCCCCGCTAAGTCGAGCGCCGGCTGCACGCGGTCGGAAACCACGCCATTTAGATTCACCCAACAATCGTCCGGCACGATCCTGACCACGCTCGTTCGTGGAGCGGATAGCGCTGGATGCATCAATAAAGCCGTATTCAACAACGGGTTGGCTAAAGTTGCCTCTACGCTTACCGTCACCGGGATGGTAAATGTAATCCGTTGTCCTGCACCTAATGTAAATTCATCCAGTAACAATTTTTGCCCCTCAACTGTCATATTGAATGGTAGGGGGGGGGTCACGGTAATCGCCTGTGTAATAAAAGACATATCGACGTCTAAGGTGTCGCTCACCACTACCTCTGTGGTTGGATCAGGCAGGTTACTGCGCACGACGAGGGTGTATGTAATGCGTTCCCCTATGCGCGGTGTGAGATCGTTGACCGTCTTTTCTAATAGCAGTGGCGGCCGTGAATAACGTACTGCCAGACCAGATAAATTCTGGTCGGCGTAATAGTATTGTAAGCCTTTGGCGCCATTCTCATTCTCGATGCCGGCCATACTGTCATTGTTCGATTGTGTTTTCAGGTAATGTTTCTCGATCACGTTCGAGCTTTCAAACAACTTGATTTGGAAGGTATTTGTCATTCCCGTTGTCCCTGAAGAAAGCTCGTGATATTGTACGATGAAATAGCGATTGGGCTCCATCCCCTTGGTCTCATAATAGAATTTTCCCCCAGATCGCATATCCAGATTGTTCCACCAGCCGGCAATGAGGCCATTATGTCCATCGTTAGTCGGAATGGGTACCGGTGTTCCGCTGGACGGTTGCTGCTCTGGTAAAAAAGTGATGAAGCCATTGGTGCTCAGGTATACGTGGGTATAATAGACATCATAAAAATTGAATGAGAAGTAGAGCGGTAGCGCGCCGCTCATCGCATCGCTTACCAGGGGGTCAAAAACGATCTCTGTACCTGTACCGGATATATCCTCGAAATCGAACGCCGGCCCACCCGGTTGCCAGCTATCCTCCAGCATGTAATCCCGGTTGCTGACTTCACCCAGGGTATATAGCCACCCGTCTTTCAGTCCGGCGACATGGGGGAAAATCACCTGATTTCCAACGATATAGCTGGATGCCTGCACGACACGGAATCCAAAATATGTCCTGGACCGGCCCAAGAGTACGTAAATGCCGTTCGGTTCATCCTCGATGCCGCCTTCGCTAAAGTCGAACGTCAATGTCACGGCACCGCCACTGCTTCCTTCATCCGTTTTATAAAAATACCAGTCTCGTTTCCAGCGCGAGCTTACCCCCTTTGGTAAGGACTCACTATCCCAGACATTGAGCGGTGTGTGATGCCCGGCCATCACATAGTCGCCGGCATCCTGCAAATATCCGCTATCGCTCAGGATCAACCCGGCGCCCCGCGCCTCGGTATGCATGCCATCTGCTTCTCTGCCGATCCCAATCACATCACGGATATAAGTGCTGTGCGCATACTTTGTCGCCCCGGCACTTAACGGAATCGCGTATTTGGCGCTCAGATAGTTTTCGATGATGATTTGTTGTGCTGTGTTGAGCGTTGTCGTAAAAACGACAATCTCCGAAATATCGCCCTGGTGGAAAGCATCCGGCTCTACATTAGGATAGGCGGCCTGGTTTCCGTTAAGGCGTGCCCCAATATCCAATGAAACGGTAGTAGTGGGATAAGTACCACTTGTGAGCCAGCCATCAGCCAGCGTAGATAACACCACCGGTGAACCATTGTAGTGCAAACGCACACTTGTCGTCGGCAGCACGCCGCTGGTCAATACCATCGTGCTGAGGATGATAGGCTGTTCCGCTGTGATTCGCTCGGTTGCTGCCACAGTTGCATTCCCCTGACCGCGATGCAGACCAGAATCGCCATTATCGCCAAACGAGTATCCCAACTCCACATTGCGGTTCACATCCAGCGCTGCTGAAGCGCCATGATTCAGCAATACGGATGTCTGGGTATACACGCCTGACTTGAATGCCACAATAAGGCTCAAACCGGCATTGGGTGTGGCAAACAACTGCACCGGATATGTGCTGGTTAATACATCCATAGAGAACTCGACTGCCCGAGACGAACGGTAAACAGGTCGTAGTGTGGGATCGGTTTGTATCATATCCAACCCATAGCCACTTTGGTCGCCCCAACACGCTATTGGCGCGCCGATGCTGGCTGGCGTGGCACAGTCAATGTCCGTATATAATCCCACATCCGGACGTAGCCATAAGCGCAAAGTCGAGTCTCCTTCGGTGTCGCCAACGCCACCCGGCCCGCCGGCCGCCAGCAATCGAGACGGCCAAAGCAGACACACACAAGTCAACAACACGCTTAATGCCGCGAACACCCGGCTCTTCTTCAAAGAATTGTTATGCGACTGTATAGTTTCCATTTCTCTATCCTCCTCGAATATTGAATGACGGCTATAGGTTTGCTGAAATAAGTCCCTATCCGGGAATTGCCATTGACGTACCGGCAACGCTTGTAGGTGCAATTTTTGATATAAGGTATGATCGCAAGTTGGTAAGAAGCGTTATGGTATGTATATAGGCAGTACCGCATAATTCACTACGCGACTTGGCAAAAGGGGGTTTCATAGCATCCTATCTTCATTATCCCAAACGGAGATGGAGCTATGAGAACCCCAAG
>Ga0123334_1003422_pt1 | contig 17163 bp, 9 predicted proteins | sample BiotimSIPDNA_FD_89706 | JGI IMG/M metagenome (GOLD analysis project Ga0123334, IMG submission 89706) | Anaerobic biogas reactor microbial communites from Washington, USA - Biogas_R1 time_0 SIP DNA | ecosystem: Engineered > Bioreactor > Anaerobic > Unclassified | place: Washington, USA | collected... | reverse complement strand
GCGGCGAAAACAGGGCCGACTTCACGATGCTGGTATGTGATTTGCACGATCTACCGGCGGGCTATCGTCGTGAAGCCCCGAAAGACAACCCGGACTATTACTTTCGGCCGTGGAAGACCATGTTGGTGCGCACCGTGGCCGATGGTGGAGCAAGTTACTATGTTAAAGGAGACCACGCAACCACGGTCCCCGAACTCTGGACGGCAGTTCGAAACCGTTCTGCCCTGTGAGTCCAAGCGGATCCCGGAGTGGACCGAGCAGGTCGTCGCGCTGGCCGATTGTCTCGGCGCCGTGGCTGCCACGGTCGAAGGCGATGTTCCCATCGACACGGACCGGGCCTTTGATCTGTGGTGCGAAACGACGGAGGTCGTGCGTCAGGCTGAGCGGGTGATCTACCTGATCGGCAACGGCGCCAGCGCCTCAATGGCCAGCCACTTCGCGGCCGATCTGGCCAAGAACGCCGAACTGCACACCCAGGTTTTCACCGATACCTCGCTGATTACCGCCGTGGCCAACGATTTGTCGTACGACATGGTCTTCGTGGCGCCTCTGCGTCAGCGCCTCAAAGGCGGCGATATGGTCGTGGCCATCAGCAGTTCGGGCAATTCCCCCAATGTGCTCAAGGCCGCTGAGTGGGCGGCATCGCGAAAGGCCACGGTCGTGACCTTGAGCGCGATGCAGCCGGACAACGCCCTGAGGCCACTGGGGGCCCTGAATTTCTGGCTTCCGGCCGACACCTACGGCATGGCAGAAACCGGCCACGCCGCGATCCTGCACCACTGGATGGACCGCGTCTCTCTGCAACGCTGACGGTTTCAGTCCAATCGGAGACAGACTGCGTCATGGACGACTTGCGTATCGATCATCACAAGCTCTTCTTCCACGTGGACCGTCTCAGCGAGTGGCTGGACGGGCGGACCATCTACCCGATCTACATGGAGATCTCTCCGGCCGGGTCCTGCAACCACCGCTGCGTGTTCTGTGCCCTGGACTTCATGGGCTACCAACCGAGGTTTCTGGAGGCCGAGTTGCTCAAAACGCGGCTGACGGAGATGGGCGAACTGGGACTGAGAAGCGTCATGTTCGCAGGCGAGGGCGAGCCCTTTCTGCATCGGCGGATGGCCGAGATCATCGTCCACTGCAAGGAGCAGGCGGGCGTCGACGCGGCGGTGACGACGAATGGCGTGCTGATGCGGCCTGAGATCAGCGAGCGGATTCTCGGCAGCACGGCATGGATCAAGGTCAGCATCAACGCCGGCACGCCCGAGACCTATGCGGCGATCCACGGCACCCGCCCGGAGGACTTCGGCAAGACCCTGGCCAACATGGAGCAGGCGGTGGCGATCCGCGCGCGGCAAGACGCCGGTTGCACGCTGGGCGCACAAATCCTGCTGCTGCCCGAGAACAAGAGTGAAGTGACCACGCTGGCGGCGCGATGCCGGGATCTCGGGTTCGACTATCTGGTCGTCAAGCCGTACTCTCAGCATCCGCAAAGCGAACATCGCCACTATGAAGACATCTCGTACGAACAGCACAAAGAACTGGCCGCGCAGCTCGAAGAATATGAGAACGACGGTTTTCAGGTCATCTTTCGCTTGCGGGCGATGCGCAAGTGCGACGACGGAACGCGGCCTTACAATCGCTGCCTGGCCTTGCCGTTCTGGTCATACCTGGATGCCGGCGGCAACATCTGGGGATGCAGCATGTATCTGGGCGACGACCGTTTCCTTTACGGAAACATCTACCACAGCACGTTTGAGGAAATCTGGGAAGGTCCCGATCGCCTCGAATCGCTCGCATGGACGACCGCGCATCTGGACGTCTGTTCGTGCCGGGTGGGCTGCCGCATGGATGAAATCAACCGCTACCTGTGGGAATTGAAACATCCCCATCCGCACGTCAATTTCGTCTGATGAAGGCCGGGGGATGGAATACCGATACCTCATTTTCGATTTCGACGGAGTGCTGGCCGAGAGCAATGACATCCGGTTCCGGGGGTTCGAGGATCTCTTTCCCGATCTGTCCGCCGATGTCCGGGCGCGATTCCTGGAGTTCGTCAAGGCCAATGGGGGACTTTCGCGGTACGGCAAGATCCGGCACTTGTACGAGGACATTCTCGGTCAGCCTATATCGGAAGATCGCGTGAATGCACTGGCCGGGCGGTATTCGGAACTGGTGGCCGGTTGCGTGATTGCGGCTGCGGCAGTGCCGGGCTCGGTCGAATTCTTGCGTGAGCACGCCGACCGGTTCGTGTTTGCGGTGGTTTCCGGCTCGGATCAGAACGAGTTGCGGCAGGTGTGCCGGGCCCGTGGGATCGACGGGTATTTCCGCGCGATTCTGGGCTCGCCGAAAGAGAAGACGCAAAACTTGATCGAGTTGATGGGTTCGTACGGATGGGATCGTCAGGCGTGTGTCTATGTGGGTGACTCGCTGAACGATTCGGACGCAGCGGCCGAAGCGGGCATCGATTTTGTCGGCCGCAACTCCGGCCTGGTCGATTGGGCAAGCAGAGGCATCATTGGGATCGGCGATTTGCACGTCTTGCCGGCGGCCATTGCACAGTTGTCCGATCGGCGGAGGTCGCGTGCCGATGGGGCAGACAGAAAGGACAGGGTATGACGGACGATCCGAACGCCGCTACAGGGTGTGCCGTGGACATTGGGCAGTTGATGCAAAAGGCGGATCACATTCGCGACGACGTCCTGAGAGTGGCGGTCGCCAACGGGGCAGGTCATATCGCGCCGTCCCTTTCCTGCGTTGAGATCGTAACCGCGCTCTACCACGGCGTCATGCGGTACGGTCCTCAGGACCCCGAATGGGAAGACCGCGACCGCCTGATCGTTTCCAAGGCCCACGGTTGCTATGCCGTCTATGCGGCCCTTGCGGATATGGGTGTGATTCCCATGGAGGAGTGGAACCGGTTCTACACGGATACAGGACGCTTGTGCGGTTGTATGGAACGCAGGCCGCAGTGGGGTCTGGAGGCCGGCTGCGGATCGCTGGGCCACGGGCTGCCCCTGGCAGTTGGGTACGCCTTCGGGGCGCGGCAGCAGGGACGAACGTACCGCGTCTACTGCCTGGTCGGAGACGGCGAGATGCAGGAAGGGTCGATGTGGGAGTCGCTTCAGTTCGCCGTCAAGCATCACTTGGACAACCTGACGGTGGTGGTGGACCACAACCGGTTGCAGGCGATGGACTTCATCACTGAAATCATGGACACCGGTCCGGGGGCGCTACGCAAACGGTTGGAGGGGTTCGGCCTTGCTCCCGTCGATTGCCAGGGCCATGTACTGTCGGATCTGGTGACGGCACTGGAGTCGAGGTCCGTGTCGCACACCCCGGTCGTTGTGATCGCCCATACCGTCAAAGGATACGGCGTGACGTGTATGGAGGGTGTTCCACGATTCCACTTCCGGCTGCCGACGTCAGATGAACTGGAGTGTCGTCATGGATGAACCGATGCGTAACTATCGCAGAGACCTTTTGCCGTCACTGGTTCCCCATTTCGAGACGGACGACCGTTACCGCCTTTTGGTGTGCGATATGGGGTTCGGCGTTCTGGACCGGCTGCAGGAGGCCTTTCCGGATCGCGTGGTGAACTGCGGCATCATGGAGCAGGCCACCGTGGGAATCGCCGCCGGAATGAGCATGGGCGGATTGGTGCCGATCGTCTATTCCATTGTGAACTTCCTTGTCTTTCGGGCGCTGGAGCAGATTCGAAATGACATCGTGCTGCAAGGGCTGAACGTCAAGCTGATCGGCAACGGGGCGAACGACTATTTCCGGTTTCTTGGCCCCTCGCACTGCTGTGGAAACGACGATCTTGCGATCCTGCGGACGATCGGCATGCCGGTGTACGATCCCTATTCGGACGACCGGCCGTTTGAGACGCTGGTGGAACACTGGATGCGCGAGCCGCAGGCCGGGTACATGCGGGTGTGACATGGGCACGGAAAGGCAGATGATTCAGAGCATCCACCGATCGGCTCCTCGGGATTACCTGGGCCGGATGACCGCCGAGAAGCCGTTGCGCGTGGAGATCGCCAAGCGATTCGACCGGGACTTCTTCGATGGGGACCGTGCGAACGGGTACGGTGGTTACCGGTATGACGGGCGATGGAAACCGATCGCGCAACAGCTTCTGCGTCACTACAACCTGACGGAAGGGGCGCGGGTGCTCGACGTGGGATGCGGGAAGGGGTTCCTCCTGCGGGATTTGCGGGAGATTCGGCCCGATCTCGACGTACGAGGTCTCGATGTCTCGCCGTACGCGGTGGACCATGCCGAAGAGGCGGTCAGAGACGTGGTATTCGTACATGACGCTCGCCGGCGTTTGCCCTTCGATGACGGCGCTTTCGATCTCGTGGTGTCGATCAATACGCTTCACAATCTGTATCTGCATGAGATCGTCAGGGCACTCCGCGAGGTGGCGCGCGTCGGCAGGCAGGCGTACATCGTCGTGGAGAGCTATCGGAATGAGGCCGAGAAGTTCAATCTGATGTGCTGGAACCTCACCGGCGAATGTTTCTTCACCCCGGACGAGTGGCGCTGGGTGTTTGCCACCGCCGGCTATGCCGGCGATTACGAATTCATCTTCTTCGAATGAGAGTGTGCTTTCATGGGAACCATCTACTCGAGGGCAAAGGTGTTCCATTACCGCGAGGCGCTGGACCATCTTCCGAGACACGTCGAAGGCATCGGTCCGCCGATCCACATCCGGATCAAGCCGACCAACATATGCAACCATCGCTGTTGGTACTGCTCGTATCGGCTCAAGGGCGTTCAGTTGGGGCAGGACATGGACGAACGCGATGTGATCCCGCACGACAAGATGATGGAGATCGTCGATGATCTCGTGGCCATGCGGGTGCGCGCGGTGACCTTCAGCGGCGGGGGGGAGCCGTTTTGCTATCCTCACCTGGAAGAGACGGTACTGCGGCTGGCCGATGGGGGCGTTCGTTTCGCATCGCTGACGAATGGCTCGCGGCTGACCGGATCCATCGCCGAGGTGTTCGCCCACCGCGGCGTCTGGCTGCGGATCTCGATTGACGGCTGGGATGACGAGAGCTATGCCCGCCAGCGCCGTGTGGCGCACGGCGAATTCACCCGCGTGCTGGCCAACATGAGGGCGTTCAAACGGTTGAAGGGTCCATGTCACCTTGGGGTCGCCCTGGTCGTTGACCAGACCCTGGCGCCGCATGTGGCCGAACTCATCGAGCGGGTCTGCGAGACGGGCGCCGACAGTGTCAAAGTCGCGCCCTGCATCCTGAGCAACGTTGCCCAGGAGAACAACGACTATCACGCTCCCCTTTTTGAAGAGGTGAAGCGCCAGATCGCCGTCGCAAAGGAGCGGTTCCGAGACGAGGCGGTCGAGATCTTCGATTCGTACCACCAGCAGTTGGAGACGTTTGCAAAGTCGTACCACTGGTGTCCCTATCTTCAACTGAACCCGGTGATCGGGGCCGATCGGAACGTGTACACGTGCCACGACAAGGCCTACAACCTCAAGGAAGGTCTTCTTGGCAGTCTGCGAGATCGGCGGTTTCGCGACTTCTGGATGACGGACAAGGACCAGTTTTTCCGCATCGATCCGTCGCGCCACTGTAACCACCACTGCGTGGCGAACCAGCGCAACATCCTGGTCCACGAGTATCTCGAAGCAGACGCCGATCACCTGGCGTTCGTTTAGGTCGCAGGTGCACGGGTGTTCCGTAGCCCTGCATGGGATCGAGTATGAACAGATTCAAAGTTGTATTGGTCGTGCCCAACTACCGTTGGACGGAACTCGACGAGAGTGCGTTCTGGCATATCACGCCCTACAATCTCTGTCTGCTCGCGGCGATGGTTCGGGATCTGTGCGAGGTACAGATCATCGACGCCTATGCTCCCGACATGGCCGAGAGCGAGTTTGTCGATGCGCTGCGGGCCGCAGCGCCGGATCTCGTAGGCGTGACGGTCATGATGGATCAATGTGCCTCGGCAGGGCATAGGACAGCCCGTTTGGCCAAGTCTCTGTTCCCCGACACCCCGCTGGTTATGGGCGGGGTGTATCCGACGGTCAATCCCGGCCAGGTGATGACCGACCCTCACGTCGATTACACCGTGGTGGGCGAGGGAGAGCACGTCTTCCGGGATCTCGTCGAATTCCTGATCGGGGGCAGGGCCATGCCGGACAAGGGGCTTTCCTATCGTAAAGGGCCGGCGGTGGTGCACACCGGACGCGCCGACTTCATTGAGGACCTCGATGCCCTGCCTTTGCCGGCGTTCGACCTCATCGATTTCGAGAGGTATGCGACCATCGCCCCGCGAAAGAGTGTCGATGGTCCGGTGGCGTTGCCATACGCCCGAATCGTTACGTCCCGGGGGTGCCCCGTCGATTGCGTCTTCTGCCAGGTGAAGCGGATCATGGGGCGGAAATTCCGGCCGCGCAGCGCCGAGTCTGTGCTTGGCGAAATCGGCTGGCTAAAAGAACGCTATGGGATTCGGAGCGTCATCTTCGACGATGACAATCTCTTCACCGATCGTCGGCGGGCCCGAGACATCTTTCAAGGCATGATCGACCGTGGCTTCGATCTGCCGTGGAAATCCACGGCGACCGCCGTGTTCCGACTGGATGAGGAACTGCTGCAACTGATGCGTCGCAGCGGCTGCCAGTACATCTGTATTGCCATTGAATCGGGTACGCAGCGCGTGCTCAAGGAGATCGTCGGCAAGCCCGTGGATTACGCGCAGGCCCAACGGATGGTCCGGCTGGCCCGGTCTCTGGGAATCTACGTCGCCGCGAATTTCATCGTGGGGTTCCCGACGGAGACCTGGGATGAGATTCGACGGACGATCCGGTTCGCCGAGGAACTGGACGTCAACTACGTCAAGCTGTTTCACGCCATCCCCTTGAGGCACACCCGCCTGTGGGAACTGTGCGAGCGAGAGGGGGCGTTCAAGAAGGGTTTCCACCAGTCGGAGATTCGCTGGAACACGGGCCAGATCGAGTCCGATGCCTTCAGCAGTCAGGATCTGACCATCCTGAGGGCCTACGAATGGGACCGGATCAACTTCACCGATCCGGAAAAACGGCGGCAAACGGCCGCCATGATGAACATCAACGAGGCGGAACTCTTGGCGATACGGCGTAAGACACTGGCGAGAGTCCAGTCGGAAATGGTCCCGGCAGCGACCGCGTAGCGTTTGCTCCTGCTGCCATGAGAAGGTGCTTGTGTTGAGAACCGACCAGTCGAAATTCGGTACAGTCTCACAACGTGACGTTCTGGTTGTGGGCGCCGACGGAATCTTGGGGTGTCACCTTGTCGAACTCCTCGAGCAGACGGGATGCGTCGTGTGGAGGACAAGTCGCCGATCCGGATTTGCCGGACCTCGGTGTTTCACGCTTGATCTGGCCGGTGAGGCCGCAGATTGGCGATTACCGCTGGTGTCTCCATACGCGGCCGTGATCTGTGCGGCCGTACCGGCGGTGGCCGCCTGCGAGGCCGATCCGCAGGCGACGGCACGCGTCAACGTGACGGGGACCGTGACGTTGGCCCGCCTGCTGGCGGCCAAAGGTGTCTTCACGGTCTTCCCTTCGTCAAACATGGTGTTTGACGGCACTCGCCCGAACTGCCGATCGGATGAACCGGTTTGCCCGTGCACTGAATACGGTTGCCAGAAAGCCTTGGCCGAGCAGCAACTGAGCAGTCTCAGCGACAGGGTTGCCATCGTGCGTTTCACCAAGATCCTCAGTCCGGATATGCCGCTGATCACCGGATGGATCGAAGCCTTGCGGTCGGGACACGAGGTCTATCCGTTCTCCGATATGGTGATGGCCCCTGTGCCGGTCACGTTTGCGGCGGAGGTCCTGCGGCAAATTGCCGAACGGCGCTTGCCCGACGTGTTCCACGTGTCCGGCGATCGTGACGTCAGCTACGCCGAGGTGGCGCGGCATCTGGCGTCGCGTCTGGGCGCGGACCCGGCATTGGTCGTGCCCGTATCCTCCGAGAGCAGAGGGCTGCCGGCCCGGGCGATCGCGAAGCATACAACGCTGGACAGCAGTCGGATACGCTCGATTCTGGGCATGCAGCCGCCGAGTGTCTGGGAGGCGATCGATGAGACCTTTGGCCTGGTTGGAGAGCGGACCCCAGGCAGAATGGAAAGGTGGATTACATGAGCTTTCTGTCCTATGCGAGCTACAAGGCCTTCCTTGACGAGCACATCCATCGCCTGGACGACCCGGTCGCCCGAAACCATGTCAGTGAAAGGTTTGCTCTCTGGCACCAAGGCTATCGTCTGCACCGGCTCCTTGAACGGGCATCCGAACTGCTGGTATCGGAACCGACGCGTCCGAACATGCTTCATCTGGGCTGCGAAGCCGACCTGACCCTTCTGAACCACCTGGCCCGGCGACATCGCTTCGACGCGCGGCGGTTTCGCGGCTTCCTGGTGGCCGACTCTCTGTGGGATCGGGTCAAGCCGGAGTGGTTCTCACCGTTCTCGGTCTATCGGACCGGACAATGGCAGGACCGTGAGGACACGGTTGTCGTCAGCCTTTCTCTGGATCGCCCGTTCCGCGAGGGCCGCGGCGACCGGGGCAACGACTATCTGGAACGCTTCATCGACCTGAAGCGCTTCTCCGTTCCTGCGGCGTTCCGGCGAAAGTTCGTCGATCGTCGAGTTGTCCTCTACGTGACCTACCGCATGATCCAGACTCTGCCGGCGATTGCCGATCGGATCCGCAACGACTCCGATATGGTCACAGTACTGCTTGTAGACGCTGCGACAGCCAGTTCCCATCGCGAGTTTGACGCGGTGTTCGAAGAGCCCTTCTTCTACCTTTGGCCGCTGGTGTTCAAGCATCTTGCCGCAGATCTTTCGCACATCAATGTCGGCTGGGGGACACAGGGACTGCCCTTCATGCCGTTTGTTCCCGACCCACAGAGGACCATCGTGGACTTCTACGATGTGACCACCTTGATTCCAGATGAGAGCATGGACCGGCGTCACCCGGAGCCGCTCGCACTGACGCGAGCGTCGGAGAGCTATCTCTGGGGGAGGTTCAACCATTTCGTTCATCGATGCTCCGAAGAGATCGACGAGCGCCTGCAGGAGAGATATCCACACGCGAATGTCGCATCGGTGGTTGAGTATGTCAAGGACCCGATGTTCTCACAGCCGGCCAGAGAGAAGGGCGAGGTGAAACTGGTCTATGGCGGTCTTCTCATTCAGGACGCTTCCGATGTGGACTCGGTGTTTTACAGCAGATTCCGCTCGCTGGTGGACTATTTCGCCCACGACAATTTGCATGTGTTTGTCTACCCATCGCCCTATCTCTATGGTTTCGGACGGCCCAAGGCCGTGGAGGAACTCGTCCAGACCCAGGGCTTGGCCAACGTTCATCCCTGCGAGCCTCGTGAAGAGGATCAGTGGATTCAGGAGATATCACACTATGATTACGGCGTGTGTATCCCAGGTGACGCCCGGCCGTGCGTGTATCCGTATATCCTGCCGTTCAAAGTCATCGCCTATCTTCGGGCGGGATTGCCTCTGATCGTGCCCGAGGACCACACGTTCATTGCCGACCTCGTGCGGAAGAACGAGATCGGCGTCGTATATGGATACGACGATGCCGACCGCATGGCCGACCTTCTCAACGGTCAAGACATCAATCGGCTCAAGAACAACGTGCTTCGATTCCGGGAGCGGTTTAGAACGGACAAAGCGGCGCAGAAGGTGATGGCGTTGTACAACGACGCCCTCGGCTCGACACGCCGCACCGCTGTCTGCTCCGCGAAGCCGGCTGTCCGCCGCGATCCAAAAGATGGGGCGATCTCTTCATGGCCCTCGCTCATGGAGAAACTGGACCGGTCCGGGTTCATCGGCGCCGATGAATACAATCGTCTGCTCGAACAGGAAATCGGCAAGACCTTTACGGGTGTAGCCCTGCGGCATGCGACCGACAAGTTCCGTCGCTGGTTCGCGGCCTATCGGGACTTCCGCTGCGCGTCCCGAGTTGTCGAACTCGTTGCCGGTCTCAAAGGGGCCCCATACCATCTCTTTCTGGACGATCCGACGAACCTGAACGCACTTGCCGGCGTTGTGCAGGGCCTTGGCCAGGCCGGACTTGCTCCGCCTGTGGCGTTCATCGCAGGGCAGGGGGCGGAACAGCTGAGGCCCCGCCTTGCGCCGCATCGCGTTGTGGGACTCGGCGACGGTGTTCCCGAAGGGCCTACGATGATCGGCCTTTCAGGGAAACCGTTTTCCGCGAACGGCCACAATGTGCTGGTCAATGACTACATGGAGCGATTCATTGACCCCGGTCGGTTCCAGGCAGTGCGACAGAGCCTGGATCGCGACGCAGAGAAAGAGACGGTCCTGTATCCTCTGTATCGCGAGATTCACACGATGGCCATTGTGGCCCGGTTCATCCGGGCCAAGGATGAACGGTTCCGCGTCGTCTCTCTCTCGCCGTCGCCGTTGCTGGACGCCGATTTCGACGCCATGCTGGTGGAGCCGTTCTTCTACCTGTGGCCGCTCTTGCTGCGAATCGTCGACCCCAGCGTCGTTCATCTGAATGTGGGGTGGGGGATCCAGGCCCTCGCCCTGTCTCCGTTCATACCGGATTGCCGTCGGACCGTGATCGACTTCTACGAAGTCCTTTCCTCTCTGCCCGACGCCTTCTTCGAGAAGACGCACAGCAGCGCCGAAGAAGTCCGCGAGGCCGAGAGGCACTTTGTAACCAACTACGGCCATGTCATCCACCTGTGCTCTGATGAGGTGTCGGAGAGGATGAGGAACCAGTACAATCCTGCCGGTTCGATTGTCTCCGTGACGGAATACCTGCACGAGCCGACCTACGACGTTCCGACCGAGAAGCACGACGACATTCGGATCGTTTATGGCGGCGCCATGCTGGCCTCGAATTCACCAGACAACATGTACTACAACGCCTTCCTGAAAGCGGCCCGCCATTTCACCCGCGACAATCTGCACCTCTACATCTACAACTCACCGTACCTCAATGGAACCGGGGAGAATACGGGGCTCCAGGAAGTCATTCGCCAGCATGGCCTGACCCAGGTATATGCCTGTCAGCCGCTGAAGCTGGAGGACTTCGTCAGAACCATCACGCAGTACGATTACGGGACCTTCCTTCTGAGAGCGGAGGACATGAAGGCGGGAGACACCTACAACCAGTACATGGCGACGAAGTTCTTGATGTACCTTCGGGCCGGTCTGCCCGTCATCATCCACGCCGAGAACCGCTTCATGGCCGATCTGGTCCATCGCTACAACATTGGAGTCGTTCTCCAGGACGGTGACCTGGAACGGCTCCCGGAGATCCTGAACCACACGGACCTGCTATCATTGAAGAAGAACGTCATCCGGTTCCGCAACGAATTCAGCATTGAGAAGGGCGGTGCCAAGGTTTTGCGTATGTACCACGACATTCTGGAACAGGGCAATCGAAAGACGCATCCATCCGAGTCGGCAAGCGAGCGGGAAGCCTTCGAGGGACTGATCGCATCCATGGCTCGGACCGAGAACCGACTCTACTATCGGGACCAGTCCGCGCAGACGATGACCTCCCTGGCCGGGTATGCCCGCGCGCTGGACCCCACAATGATCGTCGAGCTGGGGACACTGGCGGGACTGTCCCTGCGTACGTGGGTGAGGTCGACGCAACGGGCGAAGATCTACGCTGTGGATCTCAGTTTCGACAAGCTGCGCGAAACGATGAGTCTGCTGCCGGTCGATCTTTCGCGAGTGACCCTCTTGGAGCAGGATATCCTCAAGACCGACTTCTCCTGCCTTTGGACGGAGCAGGACCGGGTGATCTTCTTCGTGGATGCCCACGATCTGCCCGGCGTGCCGATCATGGAGCACGTGCTTACGAAGGCCTTGCCCGCCTTGCCGGACGGCAGCCTGGTTATTGTGGACGATCTCTGGTTCAGCGAAGAGCGGCTGACGCGCGACAATGCCCAGGCGTTTCTGGACGGCCGCGTGGTCGGCGAGATCGACGAGTTGCAGTGCTTTGAGGGACACTACGCCCCATACCACAAAGGCGGCTCGTTCATGGGCTTTGCCGAAGTGGGTCCCTTGCTCGAATTTGTGAACCGTCACGGTATCGAGCTGCGACATGACGCGGGCGGCAAGCACGTCTCATTCGTATGGCGGAGGGCCTGTCTGTCGCATATCGGCGAAACGGTTGCTGCCGGGCCGCGGGGCCACTATGGGTCGGTGTCGTACAATCCGCTGATGTCCGTTCCCGTGTCCGCGTCGCTCGCAGAGCCGATGCAGCGGATTGCCCAGGACTACCGGCAGAAGCGGATCGCGCAGGCCGCACAGGGGTTGGCCGACCTCAGGGAGCGGCATGCCGAGGAGCCCGGGCTCGCCTATGGTCTGGCGGTCTGCTACGCTCGATGCGGCCAGCTCGACCGTGCCAGGGACGTGCTTGGGCGCGTCGTGCATGACACCGGCGATCGGCGTTGTCGAAAGCTCTTCGATGATCTCGTCGAGCGCGTCAGTCCCTGCAGTGAGCCGCAGTCCCCAATCGCACGGCGTTCTTCGCAAGATGAGTCCGGTCTGACGATCTTCGCGATGCCCAAGCCGTTTGAGGGACACATCGCAACCATCCAGAAGAACGCGATTCGAAGCTGGGCGCGGCTGCGGCCGGCCCCGCAGATCATCCTCTTCGGCGACGAGCCGGGGACGCGCCAGATGGCGCAAGAGGTCGGCGCGTGCCACGTGCCCGACATCGAGCGCAACGAATTCGGCACGCCCCTGGTCAACAAGCTGTTCGAGGCGGCTCAGAAGCACGCCGTACATCGGATCATCGCCTATGTGAACGCAGACATTATTCTCTTTGAGAACTTTGTGAAGGGTGTGCAGGAAGTCCAGTCGCGCCTGCCGAAGTTCCTTCTGATCGGCCAGCGCTGGGACCTCACGGTGCTGGACGAGATCGACTTCGACCGCCCCGACTGGCCCAGCACGCTGGAAGCCCAGATGCAGGAACGTGCGATGTTGCACGGCGAGTGCGGCCTGGACTACTTCGTGTTTCCCAAAGGGGTGTACCCCGAGATTCCTCCTTTTGCGATCGGGCGGATCGCCTGGGACAACTGGCTGGTCATGGCCCCGCACCGCGACGGTGTTCCAGTCGTCGACGGCACCGAGTTCATCACGGTGGTCCATCAGGACCACGATTATGGACACGTCGCCGGAGGCCGGCGTGGAGCCTGGAGCGGCGCAGAGGCCTCGCGCAACCGCGCCTTGGCCGGAAAGGTGGATGATTCGGCCTACGCCTCCGGGGCCGAGTGGGTCCTGCGGCGAGATGGGCGGCTGGCCGAATCGCGGCCGCGAGAACCGGTGTTCGGCAGCACGGCGTACCGGGAGTATCGCCATGCCTGGCTGGCGAAAGAGGCGCGACGATTGATGGCCCTCGACCGAATGGAGCTGGCGGCGGCCAAGTGGGAGGAGACGCTCCCGATTCTCGAGCGACTGCTGATTGCGGCACGGCGCAAGGGAAGCTCTCCGGACTCGGACGGTGTCCGACTGGCCGAATGCTATGCGACCGCGTGCGTGTCACTGGCCCAGTGTCACATGCAACTGGGTTGCCACGATCGCGTCGTGGCGGCCTACACGCGGCTGCTGGAGACCTCCCTTTTCGAGATTCCGCAGGAGCAGCGTGACGACATCCAGCGGGTGTGTGATCGGCTGCGCGAGCGGCTGCCGCAGAGCAGAGACCCTCTGGCGCATTCGCCCGTGGATCGACAGAAGCGATCCACTCCGGCCGAAACGGTTCAGCCCTCGAGATGCTGTGGGGCGACGAGACCGGGCCACGGTGAGAAGCGGCTGGCCCTGATCGTCTCGATTCCGGATCGCGCCGACGATTTGCGCCGTCTCCTCGTGGACATCGAAGACCAGGTGGACGATATCCGCATTCTGCTGAACGAGTACGACACGGTCCCGGAGGACCTGTATCGTTTCGCCAAGGTCTCGCGAATCGAAGCCAGTCCGAAGGGTGAGCTGTATGCCAGCGGGGCCTGGGACTTGCTGATGCCGGACGACGAGGGGTATGTGCTCGTGATGGACGACGACATCAAGTATCCGCCTGATTATGCCGACACGATGATCGCGAAGATCGAGAAGCATCACCGTCGCGCCGTCATCGTGGTCCACGCAATGGATTTCCGTCCGCCGTTTGCCGATTTCGTCGTGGATCGGAACATGTACCATTTCGAAACCGCTTGTCGTCAGGACCGTGTGGTGCACGCCGGAGGCGTGGGGACGCTGGTGTTCCACACCAGCACGATTCGCCCCCAGAGCCGTGACTTTCCGAACCCCAATTTCCGCGACCTGTGGTTTGCCGTTCTGGCGGCCAAACGCGAGGTGCCCATCGTGTGCATTGCGCGCGACGCCGGCTGGCTGCTTCCGAGGAAGGTGCACGGCAAACAGCTCTGGCGCCGGGCCTATTCACAGGACTGGAGGCGAGCAAAGAACGAGGTCTTCCGAACCCGGCTTCTTCCAATGCTGGACGCAGAGGAGCGATCAGTTCACACGACGGAAACGAGTTTCACCATCTTCTCGTTCACCAACGGTCGCAGTACATTCGACTACAGCGTTCGAGCGCTGGCGGATTCCTGGAACCGGCATGCGAAGATCGTGATCCTGCAGGGCATGCATTTTTTCGAGGCTGTCACGAAGTGTCTGGCCGACTGTGAAACACCGTACTTCTTCAAAGTCGACGACGACTTCATCCTCCATCCCAAAGCCATCGCCTATATGCGACAGCAGGTGTTGGAGTATCCCCATCCGGAGGAATTGGGGATCTACTACTGCCATCTGTGGGAAGACTGGACCAGCCGCGTGCGACAGAGCATCAAAGTCTACCGGGTCGAGGCCCTGCGCCAGATCGGTGGATTCCAGGTGAACCATCAGGGCAAGGTGGATGAGACCACCAAGGCGGCGCTGGAGCGGGCCGGGTTCAAGGTTGTGGCGGACCCGAGCGTCGTGGCGCTGCACGCCTGCGGCACGTGGCAGGAGCAGTTGGAGTACGAGCGACTCTGGAGCGCCATGGCCGATGGGCCCTACAGAAAGCCAACGCATGATGCGATGAAGGCGTACTGCGGAACCAAATCGCTCGAGGCACAATACGCGATGAGGTTGGGAACGCTGGAGCACATCAACCGGCAATTGAACACGCCGTTTCATCGGTTCCTGATCGAGAGTTCACGAGACGCTCAGAGCGCCCCGTCGCCAGAAGGCGTACGCGAGGGACGAGGCGAATCGCGGCACGGAGTGGATAGCGCCATGGCCGGCGAGAGCCTGCTCTGTCCGCCTTCGAAACCGCGTCGTCAGAAGGTGCGCGATCTCGGTTCACGGTCTGCCGCTGTGCGATGTGAGTCGCACTTTGGCAGCGAGCGTCAACCCCGGGTTAGCGTGGTGCTGGCATGCCGCAATGGGGCCAAGCATCTGGCGGAATGTCTGGCCAGCATCCTGCATCAAACCAGTGTGGAGTGGGAATTGCTTGTACTCGATGACGGGAGCGCCGATGGCACGCGCGAGATCATCGAGGCGTACGCCGCCCGCGATGCGCGCATCCGGCCCTTCTACTTCGACGAAAGCGCCGGACCGTACGTTCGCCGCAACTTCGCCATCCGACAGGCCCGCGCGCCATTTGTCTCGATCCAGGACGCCGACGACATCATGTGTCCCGACAAGCTCCGGTGCCTTTACGACGCGATCACCGGCGATGAGCGTCTGGCGGTTGTGGGTACGTTCTACCGGAAGTTCCTGGACGATTTCACCGGCATCGAATCCACGGAGGCGGCGACGCTGCCGAAGACGCACGAAGAGATTCTGGAGGCGTATGCCACCCGGTCCATGTGGGATTTCACGTGGCATGGTTCGGCGATCGTCCGGCGGACGCTGTTCGAGGAGATCGGGCTGTACGATGAGAATCCCTTCGGCGCCGACTCGTTCTGGTTGGCCAAGGTGGCCGAATACGCCCGCCGGGCGGGTAGGATTCGACTGCGCAATCTCCCTGACTTCCTCACGCTGCGGCGGGTGCACAGCGAATCGCAGGTGGGGCAATTGCCGGCGATGGACCCGCGCAGCCGACGAACGCGGTACTCGCAGTACTGCCTCAGCCGGCTCCAGGAGGTGGTCAACGCGGTGGCCCGCGATCCCTCGATGGATGTCGCCCGGGCGCTGCGAGAATGCACCTGCGCGGACTTCTTCCAGCGGTTCGGCGCGCAGATCGTCGAATGGGAGCGCGAGCCGATGGAAGAAGGGATCGTGGTTCGCTTCCTTCGGCGTGCCGGACAGTGTTTCCAGACACAGCAGTATGTCAGTTGCGTGCAGGCCCTGTCCGCGTTGGAAGGCATGGACCCGGAACTGCCGCATCGCCTCGCCAATGTCGATCTGGTCCGCGCGATAGCGCTCTATGGGCTGGGGCAGAAGGAGCGGTGTCAGATCTATCTGCGTCGGGAGATGGCCCATCACGACAATCCGGCCGCTCGGCAGTTTCACGAGGAGGCCTTCACGCCGGGTGTGGGGATCGACGTGCAACAGTGGGGCGCCGAGCATGCGGAAGCCATCGCATGGCAAATCACGGATGCAAGGCTTCCGGCTCCGCCTGTGCCGACAGGGCCCGGCGTCGAGACGGCAGTGGACGAATCGCCCAAAGTCACGGTAATCACCGTGTGCCGCAACGCCGCCCGGTTCCTCTCGGAGTGTCTGGACAGCATCCTGTCGCAGACCTTGGGCGAGTGGGAGCTGTTGCTGCTCGATGATGGCAGCACGGACGATACGCGGCGGATTATCGAGACATACGCCGCCCGCGACGCACGCATCCGGCCTTTCTACTTCGACGACAGCGCCGGACCGTATGTCCGTCGCAACTTCGCCATCCGGCAGACCCGCGCGCCGTTCATTTCGATCCAGGACGCGGACGACATCATGGTTCCACAGAAGCTCGAGCGTCTGGTTGACGTGATCGTCGGGGACGAGCGCCTCGGAGTCGTCGGGTCGTTTTATCGCAGCTTCCTCGATGAATTCACTGGGATCGAGCACACGGAGGCGGCGATCCTGCCCACGACGCAGGAACAGATGCTGGAAGTCTACCGGACGCAGTGCATCTGGGACTATCTGTGGCATGGCTCGGCCCTTGTCCGACGT
>Ga0123334_1003420_pt1 | contig 17174 bp, 30 predicted proteins | sample BiotimSIPDNA_FD_89706 | JGI IMG/M metagenome (GOLD analysis project Ga0123334, IMG submission 89706) | Anaerobic biogas reactor microbial communites from Washington, USA - Biogas_R1 time_0 SIP DNA | ecosystem: Engineered > Bioreactor > Anaerobic > Unclassified | place: Washington, USA... | reverse complement strand
TTTGTAAATATACAGCCCCTACCTGTGTTATTTTGTGGGTTTTCTCTCCATCCACAATTCTCACATACTTGACCCATCCTATACCTCACTCCTTTATTATCCATTCGGATTGTTTTTATAATGTGAATTAACGCATTATTGGCTTATCCAAGCTGAAACAATATTTGCATTGTATTGTAATTATCAAATTATCATTATCTTTTATTTGAGAAACAGCTTCCTCATAGCCCTTTTTCATGCTACAAATATCCTCTTTCATGCACTTGCGACACTCAGATAATAGTTTAATCATTTTCATTTTCCTCACTTTCTGCACCTCTCATGGTACATATTAATTCCGTATTGCGCCCTAATCCCATTCTGAAAATACCTCTGGTGTCAGCTCTGTAATGTCTACCTCTACCCTTGGTGTGTCCGAATACCACTTTTCAACCTTTGCACTCACTATCTGGCTATCATCACGGTATGCTATTGTGTTAAGGGCATCAGATGCAATCTTTCCGATGTTGTCCCAATCTGGCCGCTTCGTTGGCCTTATTATGCCTTGTAGCATCTTTTCACGTTTTTTCTTGCTGGTTGACTTTGGGATTGTGAAAAACGCATTTACAACAAGCCTTAACGCTCCATCGTGGTATTCTTTTGTCGCTTGTATGTATAGTTGTCTGACCAAGGTTTCATAGTTGACGGTCTTTTCTGGTGTGTAGGTTCGTCCATTGCCAAACTTCGGTCTTTGCTTGGCACAGGGTTCCCCGGGGATTATTAATTTCATGGCTTCCTCCTTTTTTAGAAAGGTAAATCTTCCGTATTATCTAAATCATAAAACCCGCCCTGCTCTGCCGGTTGGGTCTGTGGTTGGTAGCCTTGTCCCCCGCTGTCTCGCTTGCTGTCGGCAAAATATACGTGTTCAGCGTGTACCTCGTCTGCGTATCGTTTGTTACCGTCTTTATCTGTCCAATTGTTGTTACGTAAGTAGCCCTCTATGAGCACTTGTTGCCCTTTTCTGAAATACTTCTGTACGAATTCAGCTGTGGCCCTCCATGCGGTAATCTGAATAAAGTCTGCCGTTGGTTGCCCTTCTTGTTTTTTGCCGCCTCGATTGACTGCTAATTTAAAGCGTGTCATTGCGATGTTGCTTTGTGTCATTCTAGCTTCCGGATCGGCTACAAGCCTTCCTAATAAAATCACTCGGTTCATATTTTTTCTCCTTTACTCAAATAATTTCTTCGCTTTTTCTAGCTTTGATGCTGACACTTCTTTTCGCCTGTCTGTACCGTCAAATCTAATAGGTACGCACATCTCAATAATTCTGCTGTAAATTCTGCTGTATTTAATCTCTTTAGGTTCTTTAATTTCTGATAGTGATAAGTTTGTCGTGATAATAAGCGGCTGTTGGTTTTTGTATCTGCTGTCAATAATGTTGTAGACTTGTTCTAACATATAATCGCTTTGTCGCTCTGCCCCTAAATCGTCAATGATAAGTAGCTTGTAATTGTTCAAGGACTTTATGTAAGCGTTCTTATCATCGTCAAATCCTGTAAGTACATTTGTCAATTTGATAAAACTCGTCATTAGGACCGGAACGCCTAAGTTAATAAGATAGTTTGCTATGCAAGCCGCAAAGTAAGTCTTACCTGTTCCAACATTCCCCCACAAGAGTAAGCCGATATTGTCTTTGTGCATTTCATCCCATTTAAGGCAATACCTCATTGCTTTGTCCGTCTGTGCCGGATTGCTGCCATCGTCGTTGCCAAATGTCCAGTCTTGATATCCTCGGTCTTGTATGCCTTGTGCCCTAAGCCGGTTAATTCGCTCAATTTCTTCACGGTTTTTCACTTGCTCTTGCTCGGCTCGGTATATATCGCTCTGGCATTTACACATGCACCCGAATTTTTTAATTTCGTCTAATATCTCGACCTCGCATTGCTTAGGCGTATTACACTTGCCACAGATAAGCAGATTGTCTTGCATATAGTCTCCTTCTTGTGGCTTTTGCTCGTTCTGCCATGCAAGGCTGTCTAATATCCCATCAATATTCATAGCGTATCGTCTCCGTCATAGTCGTATTTTCTAGCAAGGTCTGTTGTAGGCTTGTCGTTTCTTTCCCAAGTCCTCACACATGCTTTCCAGTCTTTCATTTTGTTTTTCCCGACCATCCAGCCTTTAGATTTATAGAAATCAAGCCATTTCTGAGAGTCCACATTGTTTTTTCGTTCTTTACAATAAGCAGATACTTCTTCGATGGTTGGCGGTGTAAATCTAAGCCGTTTTTCTTTTGTTTTTTCTTCTTCTTTTTCTTCTTCTTTTTCTTTTTCTTTTTGCGGTTGTGTATCTATACTGTATCCATACTCTATGGATAGTCTATTAAAGGTGTCTACATAGGCTAATGTTTTTACGGATTTCAATTCTTTTTCAATGCACTTTATAACCTTTGGAGAAGATGAACCATTATACTTAATCCAGTTCAGCATCATAATCTCTTTTGTTTCGTCATTGTAAAGGATTTTCCCGTATTCTATAAATCTTTGAAGTAACTTATCAACGGTTTCAGCATTGTAGCCTGTTTCAAATTCGACTACTCTTTTCGGCAATTCGTATATACCGCATTGAGTTGTCTTGCTGTTGGTCATAAGGTATAGATAGAAAAATTTTTCTTCCGGTGTTAAATTAAGAACAAACTCATCTTGCCAAAATGTAATTTGTACTTGTCTGTATACTGCCACTCTCTCACCCTCTTTCGTGTATGAGGTTTTTATAATGCTCATCAATAGCAATCATCAAAATTTACGCATCGTTTGCAAAATATACTGTTTCTATTACATTCTTCGGGGAACACCTCACAATATGTCTGTGGGCAATCAATATCTTTATCCGTATACGTTCCGCACCTTTTGCATATCTCTTTAAGCTTTCCCGTCCTATCTGGACAATGGTTAGCCGGGCAATCCCATTTCATACTCTCACCCTCTTTCTCTGCACGTCTCACACAAATGCGGTTCTCCCCTTCTCGCCCGCCTTGCAAGCTGCATTTCCGCCTTGGTTACCGCAAAGGCTTTCCCGCACCATCTACACAGCTTGCCGACACATACAATAGTCTTATCCTCCTTTAGTACGGGTATTGTTCCAGCTCCAATTCCAGCCCTGCATCAGCTATCAATGTTTCAATTCCGGTTAGTTCGTTAATTTCTCGCACCATCCTTGAAGCGTCACTATTGCTGTAAGACAAATGCAATAAAACGATTTTTCTGCACTGGCTCAAGTCATTCGCTTGCAAAAACTTCTTCACATTCTCAAGACTAAAATGAGATTGCAATAGCCTCGGTTTCATAGCTTCGTTGACATATCCGTTTTCAATGTTCCAGTCCAATGTTTCTTTGATGTAATTGCACTCGATCATGATGTAATTAAGCCCTTTGAAGCGGTATTTGCAGTAGTAGCTGTCGGTTAAGTAAAGCAACTTCTCACCTGTTGGCTTATACTGAATGATAAAACCGATGGAACCTTCTGCATCATGCTCTGTCGAAAACGGGAGCACAGTAAAGTCACAAACTTTGAACTGTACTTTCGGTGCGCATATATATGTCAACCTATAATCTCCTGCTTTCATAGGCGGCAAATTATTAAGCGTTTCTGCGCTTGTCCATACATCAATTCCATTTCTCAACACATCGCGCACTGATTTCAGATGATCTAAATGAAAATGCGTAACAAGACATCCCAACACATCTGACAAATCAAAATTGAGCCCTTTCTGAATCTCCCTCCACGGGAGCCCGCAGTCTAGTAGCAGGCTCCCGGTAGGAGTGGAAAGTATGTAGCAGTTACCCTTGGACGATGACCCCAGAACCTTGAGTTTCATTAATATCCCGGCCCTTCCATGGATACTTGGGTTGCTTGTCCTTCAGGCTCGTTGGCCGGGGGTGTCTCAGCGGCAGTTTGAGGCTCGTCAACAACCTCATACTCAGGCTCAATGTCAAGAATCTCTTTGTTGGCGTTTTCTTCAATTTCAGCCTCGACAGCTGCCTCTTGTAATTCGTTATCCATTTCACGGGCAAATCTGGCGACAATAGACTTGTCATCAGAAGAATTGATAACATATTTGCAAACCTTGTTAATAGCGGTCTTTTCGCACATGTCTGCTGTGAATTTGTCGTGAGTGGTGCCGGGCTTGATGTTGCCCTTCTCATCAATAGGCTTCATTTGGGACTGCTTCCAGGATTGTTTAATTTGGTCAATAGTCATAACTGTTGAGAGTTCCCTGCCATCCTTATAGACGATGGTTGCATAAGCTCCAATGATCTTATCCTTTTGGATATTTGCAAGTTTCTGCTTGTGAACAGTCACAACTTCCTTACCATGCCTGATTTCGTATTCAAACTCATCGTCCTCATACACGGTCTTACCATAGATATCCACGATATCAGGGTCAACCGTCTTTGCAACGTGCATGGAGCCGAAATAGGAACGCTGGCATAGGAGTTTCTTCCCGTAAGCTATGAAATAGCATTGCTTCTTATCCGGGTTCAATCCCTGAACAACCATACTCAAAAGAGCATTTGCAACACTGGCCTGAGTACAGACTTCAAGCACCGGCCTTTTGTTCATGTCCACGGTTTCCTGAATAACAAGCCATGCCGACTTAAGAGCATTCTCAGGAACGAAGCTTGCCGGGAACATTAATTCCTTCCTGTCCTGAAACTGTTTAATTCTAGCCGTTACGATGTCGATAGTTTCCCTCTTTGCCACCGCTGTTTTATTGGCAGAAGGGGCTTGTGTTTGATTATTTGCCATCTGGTTCATCCTCCTGTATTTTAAATATTTTTGTACTTATACTCAGATGCGGTTTTATAACAAAATCCTTGTCGCAACCACCTTCTTCCATATCGCAAGTAACAACTCTTGGGTAAATGTAAACTGAATCAATATCCACAAGAAGCTTGTTGCTTATACCGCAATAAGGGCATTTGACTTCAACACATATGTTCATCCATCCACCTCCACATTCAACTTGCTGTACTTCTTTCGTTCTCTGTATCTTCTCGTTGCATGTGCTGCACGATGTTTAGTACAGCAATATTTAAATTTTGCTAAATTTGTGCACTCAGGAAGCATACACTTCTTTGGCGCTGTTTTCTTCCTATGTTCTCTCAAAACCTCTTCTCTATCTCTGTTATAGTAATGCTCTCTAGCTTTTTTAACTGCGACACAAGCTAAATTAAACGAATCGAACAATTCTCCGTATACCTCCACGCCACCCAAGCAAACTCTAGCGTACCATTTACCTGTAACCTTATGGAAAGAAACACCCCTTACTCCGCTTTTTGAACATTTTTGTGCTCCGGATTTATTTATTAAGTTAACTTGTTGTGTTACGATTCTTAGGTTTGATTTTCGGTTATCAATAGTATTGTGATTAATATGGTCTGGAACATATCCGTCCGGACAGTTAGTGACGAACCTATGAAGCCGAACCGGAGAATATTTCCCTTTGGAATTTTTTAAGACAGAAACAATGTAATAATTATCGATTCTCTTTTCGTAATGCGCATGCCAAGGATGAGGGTGATTAATAACCTTATTCAAATCCTCGGTATCAATAAGAGCTTCTATAACTTCTCCGGATTTGCGCACGATGATTATCTTTGTCACTTCGCCGCAAACAATGTAATCATTGATCTTCCTGCGTTTGCTCATGGCTCAACCTCAACCCTCAAAGTCTTATCCTTTTCACTTACAATAAGAGAAATAATTTGTGATTCTGTTTCAATTAACTTGGTTATTGACTCTTTCCCATCAATCCACAATGGCACTCTCACGCCATAATGCTCTGACAGTGCATTTACAATGTCGATACCGGCATTAATTTTTCCGGCGGTGTTGCCATCGGTGAACGGCACCCAACACCCATTCGTATTTACAAGGGTATTGCAGCACTCGACCATATTGCCGTTGATCTGAGTTTCGAACAGTTCAAACTTGACATGCTTAAACTTGGAGTTCATTATGTCGGTGAGAGTATTAGCCTTGGCCTTAATGAATTCAGTAATAAGATTCAACTGGCCTTCTAACTGGCTTTTTTGAACAGAGAGATCCTTTTCCTGTTGCTTAAGCTCCTCGATTCTGGCCTTGGCTTCTTCGGCAACACGCTTGTTATTAAGAATTCTATTACATTCCTCAATCTCGGAGGTTGCCGCATTCTTCTTGGCTCTTAGTTCTAAAGAAATGTCCTCCACAGGTTTGTTTAGCTCTGCTTCAAGCTCCTTGATTTTATCGGATAGCTCATTGTATTCAGCGTCAGCAGAATAGTCTGGTTCGGCAGTGGGCTTGTCCAGCTCGGCACTAACGGTTATGAGTTCTGCGTTAATTGCTTCAATATCCTTTTTTATTTCTTGGATAATGCTTTCAGCTCTATCGTTGAGGGCTTTTAACTCTGTTGTCTTGGTAGCAATGTCTTTGCCCCTCGCAACATTAGCGTCTATCTTTTGCCGTAATTGCCTTATTTGGGCTTCCATTTGTGTTTCAAAATTTGCACGAAGCTCGGCAATCTTCTTTTCCTTATCGTCTGCCGGAAGTTCTTGTTTACAAGTCGGGCAAGTAAAATCTTCGTCAGGCTCGACAAATTCCATCGTTTGTGCGTTTTGCAATTCAGCAGAAAGTCTTTTCCACTCGGCAATCAATAATTCTCTTTCCTTGCCATTAGCAGTGATTATTATATTATTAGATTCAATGTTGTTTTGGTGTTGACGCATTAAGCTTTCTTTGTTAAATTTTTCAGATTCCAACACTCTCTTGCGCTCGGTAAGCTTTTGATAATCTTTATTAGCATCTTTGAAAATACGGCTTTTAACATTCTCAAGCTGATTCTTAAGATCGAATAAAACTTGCTGTTTTTTTATGTATAATTGAGCAACATTACCGGCACCGACAAGCTCTTTTTCTATGGCCTCAAGCTGCGCTTTTGCCCTAGAGAGCCTTTGCTCGGTGGCGGTGTAGTCTGTGCCTACCTCTGGAATCAAACGCATGTTCTCGTTGATTTTAGGGGCAATAACGGCTATCTGCTCATTAAGCTTTTTAATGCTCTGAGCAATGATAGCTTTTCTGTTATCAATAGATTTCCCCGCAAGAACCTCCGGCAACTTCGCAAGGTCAGGATTCATCTGAATAATAGTTTCGTCTGGAATAGCTCCGCACATTTCAAACAGAAGTATTCTGCGTGATTCCCAATCAGTAAGTTGCTTGTTCCCCGCCTTTATTTTATAATGCTGATTGAAGTACAAAGGATTTGTGAGAAGTCTGAACACTTCCTCGCCAATCAACTCGTCAACTTTGGCTTTGTATTGAGTGGCCCCCATAGGCACTTCATCAAAAAAGTAAGCAGTGTTGTTGCCCTTGTATTCTTGCTCGGTCTGCCCTCTCGGTTTAACCCAATTCTCGGTGAGAACCTTCTTAAGTTTAATCGGATTACCGTCAACAAGAAGCTCGGCCTCAACTTCGACCTCTAAAAAATGAACCTCTTGCCCGTTCTCGTCTAAGGGCTTAATGCCAAAATCAGCGCGATTGAAGCTGTCCTTGCCAGAAATAAGCCACGTAAATGCATTGTAAATTGTCGTTTTCCCTTTCGCATTGTCGGCAAAAATAGAAGCATTTTTACCACCTACAACCATTTCAAATTCCTTGATGCCCTGAAAGTTTCGTATCGATAAACGATTTAATCTTATGTCCATTTATCCTTTCGCCTCCTGTGTTTTCTTTGTTATTGCTTCAAATTCCCTGAGAGCTTTCCATGCCTCAAAAGGAACGGTCATTTTCTTGCAACCGTATTCTTCCATCTTGGCTCGGTACTCTGCATACTCAATATGCATGCCGCCTTTTAAGTCTGCGCTAGACGCTTCATTCAGTTTTTCGGTCAATAGGTACGCAGTAAATGTGCCCATTGCGATTGTCGTTTCTGAGCCTCGCCAATCGCTGAAGACGATAGTTGTGTTGTCATCGCCCTGCTCGACGTCAATTCGGTTGATACTGGACAGGGTTATTTCAACCACTTATGCCTCGCCTCCTTCTACATCTGACTTTACTCTTTTCAGGGCTTCCAGCATCAGCCTTTGAGCACCATAAAGTAAATCTTTATTGCTTAAATTACCGATATTGATGTCTATAAAGTTGTCAGCGAATAAGATAACAACCTGCCCTTTACTTTCGGCATCAGCATCAAAGGTCAACCCGGCTACCAGTTTTTGAAGTCTGGTTATTTCTTGATCTTTTTTGATACTATAATCCATACAACTTCTAATATCTCTTTGCATTTGGTCATCGTGCCTAGTAACAATTCCAATGTCATCTTTGAGGTTGTTTAATTCTTTGTCTTTCTCGTCTATCTGAACCTTAAGATTATTTTTCTGATACTCAAGGCGGTCAATTTGCACCTTAAGAATTTTTATCTTTTTCCAAGGGTTCCACATAACTTGTTCAACTCCTTCTTTTAAACTGCTGCGGCTGGTCGGCCCCGCAGCGAACACCTTTGACTTCTGCGCCATTCTTTATGAATCCGTCAATCACGCTTAAAATAAAATAAATAGCTTGCTTACATTTTGGTGACTATTATCATGAACGCCCCTTCGCTCCACTTCCGACCAGTACCCTGTTTCATCGTTCCGGGGCTACAATTGGGTTCAAGCTTTAACAAATTCACCTGTTTGAAGATCGCAACCGTAATAGCCGGGTATTTCAGGTAATCCGTGAGATAACGCTAATTTATGTGCTACTTGTTGAGGGCTTTCAGGCCAATGACCACCGAGGTTGCGAATACGCCGGTCCGTACAAAATTCATTTAGGTTGTGCCTCCCTTCTCTTCTTTCGACACTCAATACACCGCTCAGGTTCTTCAAAACCTTTCTTGGCATACCATTCTTTTTCCAACTCTGAAATTGCAAATATCTCGTTGCAATCCTTACATGCCTTGTGAGTAAATAACCGATTCTTAGCTCTGCAGCTTGGGCAACGAGAAGGTTCGTTCATGTCTTTTTCTTTGAAACCTTCTTGTTGCTTCGGGGTAATACTGAACGCAAGCCCACAATTACGGCAATTCTTTATGATTGTTTCTGGCATTGGTCTTTCCCTCCCCATTCACGGATCCACGGCTTAACAACTCGCCACGATTCCTTTATGCTTGCCCCTGTAATTATTCTGTAAGCTGCGTATGCGGCTTCATTGTCGCCCTTTATGTAAACTTCTCTGATTCGCTTCTTAATGTCCACAATGGCAAATTTGCCGCCCTTGTTGTTGAGGATAAGAAGATTAAACAACTTCATTTGTTCTTTGCCTCCTTGTCTTATTTTGGTAATTATGCGATAATTAGTTTGTGTTTAATTTAGTTTGCGGCCGAGCTCCCTGTAGCCCTCGGAGTTTTGGCTGCATTTTTTTCTCTCGTACCTTCTGCCCTTTTTAAATGCTCTAAAATGAGTAACCAACAAGCTTAAAGGCCATGTTATGCAAAGTAAGCCGGTGCTTATGTAGTTGAATGTCCTGATTATGCCGTCTACCTCATCCTTTGGACTTAATAAGCAGTAGAGAAACGATGTTAACATTAGAACCATTGTTGTTATTATCAGCACGAATAATGCCGTACTTATAGCCTCTCTCATATCAATTTTCGGCTTCATGGTTTCCACCGCCTGACATTTGTAATCCGGGTTCTTTTCCTCTGCCGAGTGCCAATTACAGCAAACAGGCAAAAGGCGATAAGCAATGCTAAGATAATGGCTGAGAAAATGATTGAAAAGATAGCAAGATAGTAAATGAACATGGCCTTAAGCCTCCTTATCTTTGGTTATGCCTGTTTCTTTAAAGTAGCTAAACACTGTGGGCAGATACGCTTGCCTTTGAAATTAGTTAGATCGCTTGAGTTGTTGCAGAAAGTGCAACCGGGTGTATACTTTTTGAGAATGATTTTGTCCTCATCGGTGTAGACTTCAACTGCGTCGCCTACCTCCATGTTGTGGGTTCTGCGCAATTCGATTGGTAATACAATGCGTCCCAGACAATCGAGTTGTCTCGTTATCCCTACAGCTTTCAATTAAATAACCTCCTTTGTGGCAAATTCGCCGTAATATTTTAATTCCGCAGCCCTTCTTCTTTTAGCTACTTCATTAATGTCATATGAACTACCGAGATATATTTTCTTTTTGTTTACGTGGATCTCAGCGTAATACTTCTTTGACTTTTTGTTATAATAAACACCTTTAAAGCCAGTAGTGGAACCGCTGCGGAGTCTAACATTTTTACAATTGTCTGATTGAGTACAAATCCTCAGATTTGCTTTTCGGTTATCTAGCACATCATGATTTATGTGATCTACAACTTTACCTGGTGGTGCATTCGTTATAAATCGGTGCAGTCTTCCTACTTTAGAATTGCAAACATATAGGCCGCCTCTCGTTGACCAAGTTAATGACCATCTGTATTCAGATATTTTCTCAACATCTTCAATATCGATGAAGGCAGAGGCTTTTTTATTTTGCTTGAAATCGTACAAAACAATTTCAGCATAATCCTTATGAAGAATAATCTGGTTGTTATCAAGCCTAGTACGCCTTGATGTCTTACCGTGTCTCCTAATTTGCAAATAGTGTTTATTGCATAATCCAAAGCTATGAGGACGATTATTACATCCTTCAACCATACATTTAGAATCAGGTGTATAGACATTTCTTTCGCGTTCCGGAGTGATTTTCCCATGTCTCTGTATTTGATGAAGGTGTTTGTTACAGTAACCTTTTCCATGATGTTTTCTGTTGCATCCTTCTACAGAACAGATTTTCATATGTATACCTTCCTTCCTTTGTTTTATTAGGCGGGTTTTGTGTGCGCACTTTTACTTGAGGGAACCCGCCGAACCTCTAACGGCTACTTATTAAAAACTACTTGAGCCTTTGGGCCGAATAACGCTCCGGCGGGCGGCATGGGAATCCCATTTTTGGGGTTGGTCTACCATGCTTACGCTCTTCCCCTTGTGGAGGAGGTGGGATTTGAACCACACAACTCATTGTTTTGCTTAAACTACTCCCCCGCATAAAGGCGGGATTGCAAAGGAACCCCCGCCTTTGAGTCAAAACACGCATATAAGTTTAAGTTGTGGCTGTTTCGGGAGCCACCCTTAAGCTAAGTAAAACCGCTTGGGTATCCGGTTACGATCTGTAAACTGACCGAATGGTGAATGTGGCGTTTACAGACCACCGCGGTTATAACCGGTTGGAATATCTCAAGATCGACTGCTCTGTATCCCAAAATGTAACCCATGGTATCCTCCTTCCTTGTTACTCAAAAACTTTATTCCGGAATATTCGCGCCGGATCGCGCTGCGGTCTTTCTCCGCTCGAAATATTAATGCATTAATATGTTTGAATTTAATTACTACTTAAGATGGCGCATACTTATCACCTTTCCCTTTCTCGCTCGGAATTCTAGGCTTCCGCTTGCCTTTGCTCCTGTTCGTCAAAGTAGTTAAGTTGGTGGAGCGAGTTGGGATTGAACCAACGAGAGCAACCTCATGCCCATATCGGAGAGTTCCGGCTTATCAGGCCATTCCCTGCGTGACCCTATGCGCAATACCTTCACGCATTTTATCCGAGTGCATTCGCCCCAAAAAAAAGTACGGGTTTCCCCGCCAAAATGAAAGGGGGTCAATGTGCCTTGCTCTTTCAGGTGTTACCTGTCTGAGCCATGTTAAGCTAATGCGAATCAATAGCAATTATCAAAATTTGAACATCTTTTACAATGTATACTGTCGCCATTACACTCTTTTGGGAACGCTTCACAGTAAGTCATAGGGCAATCTATATCTTTGTCTGTGTATGTACCGCATCTTTTGCATATCTTTTTAAGCTTTCCGGTTCTATCTGGACAATGTTTAGCGGGACAGTCCCATTGCGTGCGTTTTCTCCCCATCCTCTCCGCAACCTCGTCACAGACACAGGCTACAGCGATCAAACCAAAAGCCACATATAACAACGGCCATAAGAATATTGCGCCGACAAAGAAAAGTAAACTTAGAGGAAGTAAGATTTCACAGGCCTTATACAGAATCGTCCTCATGGGGCTTGTCCTCCCTATTTCAATTTTCTTTCAACAAATTCCGTAATGCTTTTAAGAGTGGCCTCGTCTGAAAATTCGTTGTAAAATTCCTCTTCCTCGATGGTGATGTCGAACTCATCCTCTATTGACAAATAGATTTCCATGGCATCAAAGCTGTCTGCTCCGAGTTCTTTAAGTGTCATCTCTTTGCTCAAAGGCATGTCCAATAAATCAAGCTCGTCCGAAACTATAAGGCAGACTTTTTCATATGTATCTAACATGGGGATTCCTCCTATTCTTCGATAAACCATGTGCCGTTGATAAGGTCTAAGTAATTCTTTCTGCTCATACTCGGAAATTCGCATACCCAATATGAGAGATCGTTATATTCCTCATGTCCTTTGGGTCTTATTCGTCTTGTGCTGTTCATGGCCTCAATAAACGATACCGGCTTGGGTTCGGGCTTAATTTCTTCGAGTGTGGTTGATTCTGTGAAATAAACTCTCATATGGGTGCCGTCAACTATTAAACATCCTTCTTCTATTCTGCAATTTAATACGCTTTGCCCATTGGCCATTTTTGCAAAATCACTCGCCACCCTGTACCGTTTCCCCTCGTACTTTTCTTTATTCTTGCGGGCTTCGGTCATTAGGTCAGATGCGTAAATTGTGGCGACTTCTTCACCTTCGCCGCAATTGTCACAAACAACCATGTAGCTATAACCGTCTTTGTCTATCATGTGCCTTGTCCCCCCTTGCGTTCATATTCAGGGCAGTTGAGATGCCATCCCTTTTCGCGCATAAGCTCAAATGCACTGTCTACATAGCTTGTTTCATGCATTTTGCAAGATTCTTCTGGCTCGCAAGTCATATCCCCGTTGTCGAAATAGCTTTTGTCAAAGTAGAATTGGTGTCCCCAATGTTCGCATGAATAACAATTCGTTTTAGCCGGATCTCTGCGGCAACAATGCTTGTTTGGCGTTTTGAAAAGCTTTTTGCAGTGTGGACATTCGTACATGGTAATGGGAATCATTCGAATTCCTCCTCGTATTCGCGCTGGGCCTTCCACGACAGGCAGTTGAATATCTTCTCGCCTTTTATAAAGACGGGACGAAAAAGTTTATCGCAATAGTCGCCAGTCCTGTTATTACAGGTAGAACACGACCTATTAAGCGGATTGCAAAGACAGCCACCCTCATGCTTTGTGGCATCATACTTTGTGGAGTAATGCTTACGGCAAAAATTACACTGATAGCGGGTTATCGGGTGAGGCATAGACTTTCCTCCTTCTCTTTAAGAAATTTGTTAACAAAGTAGACCTGCCCTTTGCCTGTTACTAATGTTGTCTTAGTGATTTTGCTAACACCTTTTGAGTTGATGTAAGTACCTTCTTTGATTTCCATAATTTTTAGGTTCATAGAGCGTTGAGTGGGCATATTATAACTGCGCCCTTTTTCTTTGATGACATATCCATTGTTTCTAAGCCACTCCCATAAGCGGATTTCGCCTATTTCAATCCCATTCTTTTTAAGAATTTTGGCCATGTCAGCAACAAGAATTGATGTAGTGGAAGCGGTCACCGATTGAGCAAATAGAACCTGGGGTTTCTGCTGTTCGATGATAAGTTCAGCATGTTCAAGTTTTGCTTTGTATCCGGAAAGTTGTTTGGCAGCATATTCAAGCGATCTTGCCATTACCATTTCAGGACTATTCCATGCCTTTTCAACTTGGATGAAATATTCTCGGATTTTATAAGCGTTTTCCCCGCCGGAGATCATGGCAAGATGTTTGGCTATGTCAAGAGGAATTATGTAATCGGTTGATGGCCTGCCACCTATTTCGGAGGTTTCTCCCCTAAAAGTGATAAACCCCTCGCCCTCTGTTAGCCCTAGTCTTTCAGATTGTTGTTTGAACCAATCTGTGAAGTGTTTAGAAATTCCCAATCTGTCATGTAATTCTCTAGCCGATACTGCTTGTCCGGTTTCATTGGTTTGGATTTTGATTAACTCGTTCATATGTATTCTCCTTCCTTTGTAAGTCTGCCCCTTCCATGTATAGCCAGAATCTTTTTTCGTTTATGTAAAATTCGTTCTGATCCATTTTTACAGCTACACCGAAGGGAAATTTTTCTTGCATCAGCGCCGCCCTTAAGAATTTAGGTGAAACGCCCATGATTTCAGCCGCTTTCGGTACTGTCACTAGAATCCTCCCTTTCTGAATCTGCGATTAAAACCGCTCCTCGTATGGTTGCAAGGACTGTATTTTTTTGCGACTTGTTGAGTTTTTTTAAAAGAGTTGAAACCTCTTTAATTTCTTCCAAATCGGCCTTGGTTCGCTTTTCTGACATTTTGCCACCCCCTTCTTATCACTATGTTGTTACTATATTATCACAAACGTGATAATTCTGTCAACACTTGTCGAAAAATTCTTTTTGCATTTATATAACTATTGTGATAATATAAAATCACAGGTAGAACGGAGGGATTTATATGACTAAAAATGGGCGTGTGAAGAAAGTTAGAAACGAATTAAAGTTAACACAAACCGAATTTGGTAAAAAAATAGCTGTTGCACAAGGTTACATGGCTAGCATAGAAAAAGGAGAGCGTGAAGTTACTCCCAAGATAGCCAAACTTATCAGCAGTGAATATGGCGTTAATGAAAAATGGCTCGAAACAGGCGAAGGGGAAATGTTCAAATCCGAAGGAACACTATTAGAATTAATAGGCGCTAAGTTGAATGGGCTAGATGAAATAGACAGAAAGATTTTAATTGAGTATATTAAACTAACCCCTGCCCAACGGAAGATAATCAAAACATATATAAGTAATATATGAGGTGATAATATGAGAAATCCTAACGGCTATGGTACGGTTTATAAGTTATCCGGTAAACGGAGAAAACCATATATAGCCCGTGTTCCTGTTACCCAAAAATTTGTTACAAACAAGAAAACAGGCAAAGACGAATTAAGGCCAGTATATAAAACGTTAGGGTATTATGCCGACAAGCCCTCGGCAATAGCCGCTTTAACTGATTATTACAGAGGTTATATTGTTCCTCGCGATAATATAACCTTAAAAGAAGTCTATAAAGAATGGTCGGAAGGGAAATACACTTATTTATCAAAACAGACCGTTGATGGTTATAAGGCCGGGTGGAAACACTTATCCGTTTTTGAAAACGCTAAGTTTACAGACTTACGGACAAGCCATTTCCAAAGCGTAATTGATAAACTCTTTAAAGACAAAATGAGCCGTTCTACAATGGAAAAAGTCAAGATCGTTTCGGGGATGATGTATGACTATGCCATCCAGAATGACATTATAAATAAGAATTACGCCGAATTCATTAATCTACCAAAATCGGAAAAGGAAGAAAAAGAGATCTTCTCAGACTTAGACATTCAGAAATTAGAAAAGAATGACAATAATGAGTGGGTAAAAACCATTCTTATATTAATATATACTGGATTAAGAATAAACGAGCTGTTGAGCCTTACAAAGTTTTCTGTTGACATGGACAATCAAACCTTAACCGGAGGGCTTAAAACCGAAGCTGGGAAGAATAGAACCGTGCCTATTCATCCTAAAATATTAAAAAATGTTCAATACTGGCTTAACAAAAACGGGGAGTATCTAATATGTGACGACAAAGGCAAACGTATTTCAGATAAAAAATACCGCGAGGATTTTTATTACCCCGCATTGGACAAATTAAAAATAAAACAATTAAACCCTCATTGTTGTCGCCATACTTGTGCTAGTCTACTGCACAAAGCCGGAGCAGACCCAAAATATATACAAGCAATTTTAGGTCATAAAAAGTATTCATTTACGGCCGACACATATACCCATACGAATGTTGAAGAATTAAAAACTGCAATCAATAAAATATAAAGTTCCTTTCTCGTCCCCCCTCCGTGTGAGGGGTATTTTTTTACTCAAATTTGTTAGAAGTTTGTTAGTTATCTATCCATTCTCACATAACCTGCAATTATTTCTACATCACAAGTGTGATTTTTAAAAACTTAAATAAAAATCCGCTAACCCTATTCATTAGCGGATTTCAGAGGTTTTGTTTTTGGTGGAGATGAGGGGGATCGGACCCCTTACCTCTTGACTGCCAGTCAAGGGACTGTTGGCTATATTAGCCGATTACAGCCCCGTTTGTTAGAAGTTTGTTAGTAGTAATTAATCACCATTTTTTGTAAGCCCCCTTGCAAAATATAACAGGCGAATTAGGTTTTTCGCCGACAAGGTTTTTATAATATCGAAAAATTCACTTTCGGTCTTTCCCTTTAAGTTACTCTCGTTGTTGCTTGTTGAATCTGGCATGACGATACCTCCTATTATTTTGTTGTTATAATAGGTGCCTCGTATGTATGATAAACAAATTATAACCGAACAAGTGTTCTTATTGTAACCCCAGGAGCGAAATATTCAAGGTGGTTTTATATAATTTATACCACTTTGCACCAGTTTCAATATTACAATTTGGTTATATTATACAATTTGGAACTAATTACTCATATTGATAGGAAGTTTTGACTATAAATAAAAGGAACCGTTAAGGCTCCTTTTTCATATCTTCCTCTATTAAATGGTTTATATAATAGGTGAAATTAAAATATCCACGTTTTTTAATATGATTATTGACCTCATCTAAACTATATTTACGAATTGTTACTATCTTTTTAACTGGCTTTGCTCGTAATGGAGCTAAATAATTTTGCTCATATTCTTCAACAATTATTTTGCTTCTATTATCCGATCTGTTTTTATAATATTCATACGGCCGATTTTCAATTGTGGGAATATTCATCGAGTTATACCCACTTTTAAAAGCGTTATATTTATCAGCATAATATCGTTCACGTTTGTTTAATTCATCTCTTGTTATGCCATCCGCTATTTTCTCAAGAATTTCTACGTGGAACGAATCGCCTTTATGTATATCTTCAAGCATTTTTTGATTATAGTTGCCCGTCTTTATAGATGCGTTATGTTGTTTAAATCTACTCGCAATGTTTATGCTAGAACCAACATAAACTTTTCCGTTTGTATCGTTTATAATGGCATAAACTCCTATACCATTATAATCGGGTAT
>Ga0123334_1003418_pt1 | contig 17176 bp, 12 predicted proteins | sample BiotimSIPDNA_FD_89706 | JGI IMG/M metagenome (GOLD analysis project Ga0123334, IMG submission 89706) | Anaerobic biogas reactor microbial communites from Washington, USA - Biogas_R1 time_0 SIP DNA | ecosystem: Engineered > Bioreactor > Anaerobic > Unclassified | place: Washington, USA... | reverse complement strand
TTCGACCCGAGGCAAAATTGCATTCAGCATATCACCCATCGATTTGTCTGCCGATGCTCCAAAAATCAGGATGAAAGGCTGGTTGGGGAAGTATTCATCGATTGTGGCTACCAGGCGTTCAATAGAATCCCCGTTATGAGCAGAATCGATGATAACCGGAGGGTCCTCTCTTAAGATTTCGAACCGAGCGGGCCAATAAACCTGGCTGAACCCTGTTTTGATATCCTTTCGGGTGATTTTGAAACCAGCAAGCCTGACCTGATCGAGTACTGCGACAGCTGTTGCGGCGTTTTCAACCTGGTGCTGCCCGAGCAAAGGTAAACTGAGTCTAAGAGGCGAACGGGTATTGATATTTTTGCCTCGAACCTTTTTTGCCCGGGAAATGATGGAAAAGGTTTGTTGATCTAAGCTGTGTCCGAGTGGCTGATAGATGTATTCCTCGTCCACTTCAATCAACGGGGCGTTTCGATCCTCGGCGATCTTTCGCAGAGCCAGTAAGGGTTCTTCCTTTTGATGCGCGATAACAACCGGGCGATCTTGTTTAATAATTCCGCCTTTTTCAGCAGCTATTTCTGTGAGGGTATTGCCCAATACAGACATATGATCGAAAGAAATCGATGTGATTACTGAAACTAACGGGTCAACCACATTGGTTGCGTCGAGCCTGCCACCCAGCCCTGTTTCGAGTACCGCAATATCAACTTTCTGCCTGGCATAGTATTCGAAAGCCAGGGCAGTGGTCAGCTCAAAGGTCGTCGTTTCTGGTACGATTTCCGTTAGCGGTCTGAGCTGGTCAGCAAGTTCGATCACTTCAGCTTCTGAGATCATTTCTTCATTGATCGTTATGCGTTCCCTGAAATCTTCGAGGTGGGGAGAGGTATAGAGCCCTACCTTGTAACCTGCAGCTCGCAGTGAAGAGGCAATTAAAGATGCGGTGGAGCCTTTTCCTTTTGTACCGGCAATATGGACGCAGGGGTAGCTCCTCTCCGGGTGATTCAACAGATCCATCAATTTGTTCATTCTGTCAAGCTTGAAGAAACGATGTTTATCATCGACATGACGTTTCATACTAAAGTCGACCCAGCTGTAGATCCAGTCAAGGGTTTCTTGATAACGTTGGTCCTTTGAAGAAAATGCGGCTTGCCTATTCATTTACAGTTGTCAGATCCATCAGTAATACATATCCAATGATCGCGAAGTTGCCAGAGCTGAATTGCACCAACATGCATTCGCGGTTAAAAGAATCAAACTTACGTTCTGCCATTGGCAGAAGGGTCAGCGTTGTCCCGATTGGGATCCTGCCAGTCGCAGCAAAGTTGTCGTAACAGTCGTTGCGTGCCCAAACTTCGCGAATCGTCTCAACCATCATAATTGGTGTTGGTGTTATCGTATTGGTCGGAGTCGGTGAATAATCCGGGGTCGGCGTAAGCGTGATTGTTGGGGTTTGGGTCACAGTTGGGGTAAGTGTAACGGTAGGAGTCATTGTGACGGTTGGCGTGCGTGCAAGGTTTCTTGCATCGACCGCGTTGGAAATACCTCGAAAAGCCAGGCTGACACCGATGATCAATAAGATAATAATGATCACTGCACCAAGACCGCCAACAAGGTAAGTTGGCAAGAAACCACGCTTCAACTCGAGAATTTTTGGATCCTGCGGGAAGCGTTTACGTGGTTTTGCGCTGATCCTTAGGGCATCAAGCGCGAAATTCTTATTGCCGGTTTCCAGGGCTTCTTCAGCCCGTGTGATCGCATCTTCATTTGCGCTTATCTCAGTCTCAAGGATGCTGATTTCATTTTCAAGGGAAAGGCTCTGAGAGTCATAGGCATCCAGCTGACGAAGATAGTCGAGGTTTTCACGGGCTCCGTTGACCTTTTGCCTTGCCAGGGAAACTGTTGGTGAATTGGCTGCTTCTTCTTTGAAGCGCTGCGTGTTGTCCAATAGTGATTGAATCGTCGCTGGAATCAACAGGTCGAGCCGGTTGCGCAGCCGACCAAGCTGGGGGATTTCGCCGTATTTCATACGGATTTTTTCAAGCTTGCTTTTTGCGTCAGCCAGTTTTGATGGAGGGATTTTTCCACTAAGTGAAACCAGGTCGCTGACCTCGTTAAGCATAGCAATATCCTCGCGAACCTCAGCAGCTTTGTCGATGTATTCCGGGATGGCGACAGCGCTTGCTGCGGTTTGAATTTTGCCGAGGGCAGCCACCAGCTCGCCCTGTGTCAGCAGGTTTTGACCTTCTTTGTAGACATCATAAGCCTGCATCTGGTTTTCCAGGTCGTGACGGAGTTCTTCACCTTCGCGCCAGCGTTTGATGCCTGCTTCCTGAAGGTGATCAAAAGCTTCATCGAGATAACTAAGAGCCACCTGGTAACGAAACACACGTGCTGCGCTTTGTGCTTTCCCGTAAGCTTTACCCGCCTCGGGAGGCAGCGCTACGGATGGAATGTTACCGGAGCGGAGATATTCCTCGGCTTCGGTGTGATGTTCTTGCGCACGCGTCCAACCCGGCTCCATTTGGATGACTTTTTCATATAACGGAATGGCAACCTGGTAGTTGCCTTTGTAAAAGGCTTCTTCTGCCTCGTCCATCATACGCTCTGCTTCGGGATCATGCGTAGATTGGAAGAAACGTTTTAATGGGTCATTGTCGATACCGCCCACATCGTCCGCTCCGATGTTGGTGCGTGTGATGGATGGAGGAGTACCGGCTGAAAGATCACCTAAAACTGGGGCAGAAACTACGATTGGGGTGGTTTCGACAGGAAATTGTTGATCTTCAGAGACTTGTTCCAGTCCACTTGAGGGTTGTACATGCATAACCTCAGGTACGTCGGGGGCGTTGGGAGTTGTCTCATCAGGTTGAGAAGCAGTTCCTGCCACCAGGCGGCTCTTTTCACGACGCAGCTCGCGAAGAAGTCGATTGGCTTCTTCAAGATCATGTGTACTGACCTTGTCAGAGATTCTGTTTGTTGCCAGAGCTTCGAGATAGGTGGAAAGCCCAAGCTCAGCCTGGTCCAGTTCTTCAGTGCTAAGGACTGAGGTGGAGTCAAGTAAATGTTTCGCCTGTTCAATTAATGAACGTATCATAGTGATTTCCTTTCGGACCAACAGCACTGTCTTTAAAGACGTTTGGTGTGCAAAACCTGCAGTGCATTCTTCATCTGGGTGGGGGTCTTGAACTGACCATCCAGCGCGTTATCAAGGAATTTCATTTCCTGGTCGTTTAAACGGTTTTGCACGTCAAAAGAATAACTGGCTTTATAGTGAGACGGAGAATTAGCGATTTCTTCAGGTCGGTTTGGTCCAACAGCTACCGAGCCAGGAGCCTGTCTTCCTGTGAAAATATGATGCATGGCACGCGAACTTAGCTGGATCATATCGGCTTGCTGAACCTCCACCGAAAAATTGTCCGGCTGCCAGTGACCGATGTTCCAATCTATCATGATTACTTTTTCACGGATATTGTTCCAGTAATAATGGAGGAGTTTATGGTCCAGGAAGGTGGCTCCACGACTGTGAGCTTGCTCGAGAATGGTACATATCTGTATGCTGATATCAAGCACTTGTTTCATGCTCAGGTTGCGCACAAAATTACCGCGTGTATAACCAGCGTCGCAGAGTAAGTAGAGGTTGTCTTCCCAACGACGCTCCAGAATCAGAAAAGGCAGCCATTGGTCCTGGATTCGTTCTTCAAATTGCACAAGGACATCTTCAATCTCATCGACTTCGAAGATTGCCATATCACCTTTAATAATAGAGCCTTCCCCCTGTTTTAGCATCTGTCTGGTAAGCGGAGCGATTTCGGAAGGCCAGGTGGTATTTGGATCGGTCTTGAGGAAACCTGCCTGCAGCATGGGCGTCATCCCATCGACACCGCGCATATTGGCGAGGATGTTATATTCTTCGAGGAATAAAGGTTTGGCGTAGGAGATTTTGTCGTGTCGCATTACTTTAAAAGCCGGATTGTAGCCAAAAGGTGAAGGACCAGCTGCATGCTTGTAAAGAAATACCCTTGCACTTGAACCACCGGCTTCGGGGATGGCAAAATCATGCTGACCAGCGGTCAGCCATGTATCAAGGGGTTCTGCCAGGTAAAAACCACTGCTGGCATCAAGTCTGATCTGTTCCATATTACCTTTCGCAAAGTCTCGCTATTTTACCATTATTAGGAGTTTGGTTGGTCAAAATAACCTGCATCACGTTTGACCAATTCGTCGAACCAGGGCAGCAAGGGATGGATGGACTCAATTTCGCGGATACCTTCGCGGATTTTGGTGCGATCAGCTTTTGAAAGAAGGTCGAGGTATTGCAGCTGCCAGCGCTTGAAGACAGAGATGTCTTTTTGCCCGGGATTGAGCAGCTCGTCGACCCTGGTAAGGGTGAACATCAGATCACCAGCACTATTTTGCGCCAGGCGTGTACGTGCCATCGTGGTTTCATTTATCACAGCATAGTTTCGCTGCAACGAACGCAGGGAACGCAGCAAGGTAAGAAGCGTCTGATTGATTTCGCTGAAGACGCTTTGTTGCTGTTGGGCAAGCCATGCCAGGGAGGGAGATCCTGCCCTGGTCAAATCCTGCCAAAAACGGAAAAACAATCCTTGTGCCTGGTCGAGATGATATGAAAGGTCGTTCAGGAGCTCTGAATAAAGACCCTGGAATTCGATTTTCTGCCACAGCGTGGAAAAACTAAACAAATGGCTTTGCGCTTCTGCCAGAACAGGAAAGTGTGGGTTCAGGATATTCTTAAAACGTCTGGAATTCCATTTTCTTTGCTTCAGCTCTGTCAGGGCAGGCAAAATTTCGTTATTCCATTTCTTTGATGTTTCTTTCATATCTTTGAGGATCAACCAGTCATCAGAAAAACGATTGCTGGTTTCTGAGAGAAGATACCAGTCTCCTGTTTCTGTAGTCTTTTTCCAGGTTTGAACCTGGGCAAGCACATCCTGAGCCTTTGTGATGTTTTTGTGGTCTTCTTTTGGAAAATCTGCAGCAGACAAAGAAAGCGATTCCCTGGGGATGCTGGAAAACGCGAGTATAAATTCATCCGCCAGGTCTTTGTAGCTGCTGAACCAGGCAGGGAGTAGCTTTCTGATTGGTTCAAGAGACAGGCTGGCTGGTTCCTTTCCCTTTAGCTCGGAGTGAAAGACCTCCAGCGCCGATAGCTGATCGGTGGAAAGTTTCAGATCTTCGATTTGTCGGTCCGCTGGTTTGAGGCGAATGTTGCTATGGTAGATCCACGGGGTGGGCCAGTTTTGACCTTGTGCCTGTTCGCGAATTGCCTCCAGGCTTGGTACATTTATCATCGCCATCAGCAGCTGATTGTATGCATTTTGCCAATGAGTCAGGTTGATATGGGTTGTTACAGAGCTTTTGTAATCATACAATTCTTGTGCAAAATCTGTAAGTGTCTGATCAGTCTGGGGTCCATTTTCAAATTGACCGATTTTGTCCTGCATCTCACTGAGCTCGTCTGCTAATGGAAGGAGATAATCCAGGGTTGGTTCGGTGATGTAGAGCTTTTTAACTGCCTGGAGACAAGCCTCCAACTCAGCACTGTTCCAGAATTGGTAGATTTCCCGAATCAGAAGCATCGCTTTTTGATACTGGTTATTCAGACCAGGGGGGATTTTAAGCCTGATTGCATTTGCATCGCTGAGATGCTGCTTGAGATTAAGAAATTTCGCGCCGAGGGCTTCCTGCTCAGGCAGCAGAGCCCAACGAGATATCAGACTGCTCAGACTGTCATGAATTTGACTGATTTTTGTCGAAAGCTGACGGGCAGTCTCGCCCTGGCTTTCGTTGAGAAGGTTTATTTGCTCATTTAAGGTATTTATAAAAGCGAGTGTTTCTGCATAAACGGTTTGAGATGCCTCGGAGCCATCATATAACCTGCGCATAGCATAAATAATTTGCCCGAGTATTCCAGGGTCTTTCCCTTCTGCAATCAGTTTTCTTGCCATCCAGACTGCTTCTGTGAAATCGCATGAGAGGATCAGCGAAACCAGGCGCGCAAATATTTTTGAATCGAGGGACAATCGGGAACTTAGCAGATATTCAGCCAGTTTCCATTCAGCGGGAATTCCGTATGCAAGGTAAGCATTGAGGAGGTTAAAGAGTTCTCCTGTTTGATCGGTCTGGTTTTCCTCAATATAAGCGAGGAGCAGGGTCCTGGCGGAGGAAAAAACCTCATCTGTGGAGACCTTGATACCCAGATTATTTAGCTCATTTCTCAGTTCGAGTGTTTGCTTTAAAGCGTCGTTATCTGTAAAAGTACGGGTAAAACGTTGGAAGAGAAGTCCATATTCAGTTGCGCGCATGCTCAGATAGGTTTCAAGATATTCAACCCGCATTTGCAGCTGTTTGATGTCCTGCAAATCCAGATCTGCTGCGGACGCTGGCCAGCCAAGGTCAAGGACCAGGTGTGGGGATGTCTGATTTAGCAGGTTGAGACCTTCATCGATGAGCTGTTGATAATCCTGCCAGGTGGGACTGTTTTCGAGGTCGGGCTGAGGCTGGAGAAACAAACCGTTGCCCCAGTCGATAAAACTCATCGTGTTGCTATTCTTATCCCAGAAAATGTGATCCATCTTGACATCATTCCAGACTACGCCTTTACTGTGAGCTTGTTGGAGGAGCAAAAGCGAGCTTAAAAGCACCTTTAGCAAAAGGTTTTGGGGGATAGCCTCTCCACTGCTGTGTCGTGCTGCCAACAGGCTGCTGATTGACTGTCCTTTAATTTCTTCGCTGACAATAAAGAAATGGGCAGTTCTTGAAGTCCCTTCGATGCTTTGATCGAGCAACACAGGTGTGTGGATTGTCAGACCGTTTTTGGAGTAATTGAGGCCGTCAAGCGCTTTCAATATTTTGCCTTCGGTCTCGATCTGGGTTGCCTGACGAATTATTGTGCCACCGGAGACGTTTTGAACTGAACGTTTCATCACGCCCTGGAAATTCCCGGAAGTTGAGACGGCCTGCAAAACTTCGCCGGCATCACCACTGCCGAGCAGCTTGCCAATTTGCCAGCTTCGTTCGCGACCAATAACTGTTTTCGCCATAGTTTTGATTATACAACAGCGAAATGGAAGGGATTAACGGAGAGGGAACAATGAACAGGGGGCAGGGGAGAACCGCCTTTTTCGACTGTCACAAATTATAACTGGCAACAATTCACTCGATTATTATTATTATCGGAGGATTGACCTCATTCAAAAATAAAGATTTCCTCAATAGAGACACCTACCGTTCGGGAAATGTCAACTGCCAGACGCAATGACGGATTGTATCTGCCTGCCTCTAAACGAACGATTGTTTCTCTCCGAACACCAACTTTGCTTGCGAGTTCTTCTTGGGTAAGCCCGGCAAGTTGACGATATTTCTTTAATTCCGATTTAAATTCAGCCATCTAATCCTCCTGGTCATACTTATTGGTCAAATAAGCTGTTAGGTTCGAAGCTGTCGCAAAACCCAGAGAGACAATCGAAATTAGCACGTGAAGGGCAAAGCCTGTTTCCTGAAAGCCAGGCAATAAGCTAACCAAGACCATACCGACAAAAACTATGCCAAAACAGAGGGACAGCGCTTTATTGGTCGCACGAAGTCGGTTTGCAAGCAGGCGTTCATCCCATGGCTCATTGGAGAGCTTTGCCCACCAAAACCAGGAAAAAAACCCGAAAAAAGCAAAGAAAGTGCAGAAAGCCGGTTGGTTGAGTGTAAAACCTAAGATACCCTGAAAACCCAAACATCCTAACAGGCCCATCGCCGGATGAAGCTTTTTCATTTGACGTGTTTTCATTATTTCACCTCAAATGTGATAAATATGTAACTTATAGTGACATATATAGCACATTAAAAACGCTTTGTCAAGTACTAAATCTTTAATTCAGGGAAAATTAGGAAGGTATGGCTATTTGATAAGTACAATCAGTCAAGCAGATTGATTCTCTCATCAGAAACTCTGCCCAGGCACCCTCAAAATCCGCTTCAAATTTTTGCCAAAATTGTAATTTCTCTGCATAAAAATCCACTCTGTATTTGAGATAATTAATACAATCGGGGTAACCGATTTCCCGAACGAATCCGGTCAGCTCATAAATTGAAAAGCCGAGGGCGTGTCTGGGTGTATGAACAACGCTGCAAGCCTGACCAACCGCATGACAAAAGGCGATTTCTTCAGGCAAAGTTAGCTCTTTTGCCATCGCATGGGCGGTTAAAATGGCAGGCTTCACGACAGACATTTTAACAACCCCTTTAGCCCAAAGCCGTGAAAGATTAAGCGCATTCCTTAGACGCTTGTCATCGGGATAACGTTCTTCCATCGTTCGAACAGTGGAGTCTGCTAAATCAAAAGACCACAGAATTAAAGTTCTGTGGTTTTGCTGAGCAATTAAGCAAGATAATTGAGCCAGAAGTTCACTGTCTTTGGTAAAAAGAACTTGGTTCTTCCGTTTTATTCTTTTTTCGAGGTCTTCTGTCCAGGTCATGGTTTCGTTCTAATCAAAAAATGCCCCCGGAGAGATTCGAACTCCCAACCATCTGATTCGAAGTCAGGTACTCTGTCCATTGAGCTACGAGGGCAAGCCGGATTATTATAACTGAAAAATCCGGAAGAAATCACTAAATTTGCACGATGAAATTGTTTTGTCTCATGTTATATTCAATCAAAGGTCTTACATTTTTCTGTTTTTATCTGGGTTACTTTATAATTCCGTAATTATATAATTAATAGAAAAGAAGGAATTTATGGCAAGAAGTATTGTGCTTGCTTTAGGTGGTGGAGGGGTGAAGGGAATTGCCCATTTGGGTGTGGTGGCTTGTTTGCTGGATCACGATTACGAGATTCATGGCATCGCCGGCACGAGTGCAGGTGGGATGTTTGGTGCGCCGCTGGCTGCCAAGGTATCTCCCCGTGTGATTTTTGAGCAAGTTGTCCCTTTTATGAAAAAGCCTGACTTTAGCCGTGCATCCGCAGACGGTGCATCAATTGCCGGGACACATGGTTTGGAGAACGCTTTGGCTCCTTTTATTCAGGGCAAGCTGATTGAAGATCTGCCAATTAAATTTGTGGCAACTGCCGCCAGTTTGCTAACAGGGAAGGAAGTGATTATTGATTCAGGTGAGGCAATCGATGCGGTTTTGGCAACGATTGCAATTCCCGGTGTCTTTCCAGCCCGAGGTGAAAATGTGTTGGTGGACGGAGGGGTTTTGGACCCTGTTCCGATTCTGCCAGCCCGAGCCCTTAACCCACTTTTACCGATTGTTGCTGTGGCTTTGAATGAAAAGTCGCCGGATGCTGCTCCCGAGTCTGAGGTTTTAGCAATGGGAGATCCGATAACAGAAAGAATTTTGGAACGTTTGGGACGCACCAAGATTGGTGAAACGCTTGATATTGTTACCAGAGGTTTAACTTTGGGGATGGATAAACTGACCCAATTGTCCATCGAAACCGGACAGCCGGATGTGATAGTACGGCCATTGGTGGGGCAGCATTTTGCACTCTCGATGATTGACCCCCAGGAATTGTTTGATGAAGGCTATCGGGCGATGAAAGAACAATTGGATGTCCTGGAAAAAGCCTGTTCTATGTTGAGTAGTATCAAGCGGGCAGCGAAGTATTACAAAGCTGATCAGGCTGAGGTAGGTGGTTAAAAATAAAAAGCTGACCATCAACTGCAATCTGCGCTTACTGTAAATTGTAATAGTTGTAAACCGATGCGGACAGGTTGGCGAACAGAAGGTTGGCCTGGTCAAAGATGACCTGTACCGGTTGGTGGACAAAAATTGATAAAATATAATCTCCACCCGGTGTATAGACAATGCCGGCGTCGCCCATGGTATGCACATAACCGTCATGCACTTCGTTTGCCCAACCGTGCTTGTGGGCGACGGTCGTGCCGCCTGGAACCCCAGCTTCAATTAAGTGTCCGATCTTATTCTTGCTCAGGTAGTCCACCATCATCAGGCATTCTTCCTGGGTTATTGCGCCTTCAAAAGCAAGCGGGATTGAACCACCATACTCCTGAGCACAGTAATAAATATCTTCCAGCAGTAACCCCATATCCAATACGGTGGTTTGTCCATAACGGTCAGGCCCGGTATCATAATCAGTTCGGATATTGGACGGGGTCTTAAATTCTTGCAAGAGAGGCGAACCAAGGCTGAAAAAACCTGCCCAGAAGGTGTTTTCAAGCCCAAGGGTTTTCATGTCTTCTGTGATCCTGAGGGGAGCCAGGTTGGTTTCGATCACTTTTTTAGCTACCGAATCGGTCGATTCGTTGCTGGATTGCTCAACCATTTCTTCGATTTCAGCCAGAATTACGGGGTCATAAGGGCTCTCAAGGTTCTTGAAAAGAGTGATCAATGCTGGAATTTTGATAACACTCCAGGAGGAAAATGCAATATCAACAGGTGGGTGGTCATCTCCGATACGGGAATGAGTGAAATGCAGCACCCAGCCATTTTGTAAATCTTTAAAATAAAACTCGACCATCCCGTCAAATGAAGCTTCGTCAATAATATCTTCGAGCATGTATTCAAGGATTTCGAACGAAGGTTTCTGTGGGCGGGTTTGGGTCACATCGAGAGTAACAGAACGGTGAGAGCTGGAACTGAGTGCGTCTTTTATTCGTTGTACAGAAATTGGGTAAACCATCGCCGTGCCGGCCAAACCTGAATAAAATCCAGCTTCGCCAGGGATAGGCATTGGAGGTGTGGCAGGAACATCGTATCGAATGCTGATCTCGTTTTCAAGGTATGCCTGGATGCGAGCTTCGTCATAAGTGGCTTGCAAAGGTATGGTTGTCGTTGTGATGGGTTGGTTCCAGAGGAACTTCCAAAAACCGGACCAAAATGGCTCCCCGGTACGCTGTTTGTCAGCAGCTGCGAGCATGTTGTTAATCTGGAGCTCAAAGCCAAGCGTGGCGGGGCGCACCTGGATGTGTGCGTCGTTGTATTTCAGATCAATTGGTGACATATAAACCTGCACCAGGCGTTGGGACGCTTCTTCAAATTCAAGACCACCAATCGGGATGCCGGCAATCGACATGCCGGTGGGGAAGGTAGCACGAATTTGAGAATAGCGAACCAGCTGGAGGATGGTCAAAAAACTTGCCATGACGATCAGACCAAGAGCCGCCCAGCGGAGGAGACTTCCATTTTTACGCATACGCCTATTATAAACGTGTTAAGAGAAGGGTTGATTTTGTTTATCTGAATGTAAGATTTTGTTTAGTCGATGAGAATTATTGTGTTACACTTTTGCTTGTTAGAAGCGCCAGATTTGGCGCATTTTTGTGAAGGTGAAGGAGCTCTGGACATGAAAGTTATTTTGACTGGTTCGATTGCAATTGACTATCTGATGAGGTTCCCTGGTCTGTTCAGCGACCATTTGTTACCAGAACACCTGGATAAAGTTAGTCTTTCTTTCCTTGTGCCTGATCTGTCCAAAAGGGATGGCGGTGTAGGGGCAAATATTGCTTACAATCTGGCAATGTTGGGTGGAAAAGCGTGTTTATTTTCAACAGCCGGGCAAGACTTCCCTGATTATGCGAAACGTCTTGAGGCAGTCGGAGTGGATACTAGCAGCGTTAAGATCATCCCCGATAAGTTCACAGCCTCGTTTTTTGCCACAACAGATATGAACAATGCGCAAATCGCAAGTTTTTACACCGGTGCGATGGCAGAGTCAGCCAATCTGTCATTAAAAGAAGCCCCTTATGGCTGCGATGATTTTGTGATGATCTCGCCTACCGACCCGGCTGCGATGGCACGTTATATCGAAGAATCAATCGAACTTTGTTTAAAAACCCTCTTTGACCCGGGACAACAGGTGGTTAGCTTGGATGCTGATTTGCTGCGCAGAGGGCTCGAGAACGCACATGGCTTGTTTGTTAATGAGTATGAGTTTGAATTGGTACAAAAACACACAGGCTACAGCGAAGAAGAACTCCTCTCAAAACCGGTATTCAGCGTTATAACCTTAGGTGAAAAAGGATGCAGAATTCATTCTTCTGAAGGTGAAGTATATGTTCCTGCCTTAACTGGTTTGAACATCGTTGACCCAACAGGTGTTGGCGATGCCTTTAGAGGTGGTTTTTTGCGTGGTTATCTCGGAGGGCTTAGCTTGAAAACCTCTGCTGAAATGGGTACGGTGTGTGCGGCAGCTTGCATCCAGCAAAATGGGACCCAGGTTCACCGATTTAACTGGAATGAATTTGTTAAAGATTATAGAAAACACTTTGATGATCAAGGTGAACTGGATACAATTGGACAAGAATAAAAAACCGGAGTGATGAATGAATAATTACAATATTAAAGATCTGAACCTCGCTGAAGGTGGCCGACGTAGAATGGATTGGGCTGCACGCGAGATGACGGTATTGGCTTCGCTGGAGGAACGCTTCAGAAAAGAACGACCGTTTGAAGGCATCCGTATGTCATGCTGTATGCACGTGACGACAGAAACAGCCAACCTGATGCGTGTTATGCAAGCAGGCGGAGCTGATGTGGTTTTAACTGCATCCAATCCTCTTTCGACTCAGGACGACGTTGCGGCAGCACTGGTTGCTCAATATGAGATCCCTGTTTTTGCAATTAAAGGCGAAGACGATGCGACATACTATAAAAACCTGCATGCTGCCCTGGACCACAGACCGCATATCCTTATGGACGACGGCGCAGACCTGGTCGGCACGATCCTCAAGGAACGCCGCGACCTGATCCCTAACATCCTCGGCGGCACTGAAGAAACCACAACCGGTGTCGTGCGCCTGCGTGCGATGGCGATGGACAAGGTTTTGGAATTCCCGATGATGGCAGTGAACGATGCAATGACCAAGCACTTCTTTGACAATCGCTATGGCACCGGACAGTCAACTATCGATGGTGTTATCCGGGCAACCAATGCGCTTTTAGCCGGCAAGAATTTTGTTGTTGCTGGTTACGGCTGGTGTGGACGTGGATTGGCAATGCGCGCCCGTGGTATGGGTTCGAACGTGATCGTAACCGAAGTTGACCCGATGGTCGCCTTGGAAGCAGTTATGGATGGTTTCAGGGTCATGCCCATGATCGAAGCCGCCCCGATTGGCGACATTTTTATCACGGTGACCGGCGATCTGAACGTGATCGACAAGCACCACTTCGAAGCGATGAAAGATGGCGCGCTGGTTGGTAATTCCGGTCATTTCAATGTTGAGATCAATATTGCCTCGCTTGAAGAGATGGCTGTCGAGAAAAACCGTGTGCGTCCGTTTGTAGACGCCTACGAACTGGCTGATGGTCGCAAGATCAATATCCTTGGTGAAGGTCGACTGATCAACCTGGCTGCTGCTGAAGGGCACCCCGCTTCGGTGATGGACATGAGCTTTGCCAATCAGGCGTTGGGAGCTGAATACTTCCTGAAGCACCACGATAGCCTTGAAAACAAGGTCTATGACGTGCCGGAAGAAATTGACCGCGAAATCGCCCGGCTGAAACTGGAGTCGATGGGAATTGATATTGATGTTCTTACCGAGGAACAGGTTAGGTACCTGAATTCCTGGGAAGAAGGAACGTAAGTCTACTTTATTTGAAAGTAACGACCCCTTGGATTTCAATCGAGGGGTCGTTTTTTTATCTATTATGTTTGACAGTGACAGAACCAGATCAAGATGACGGGTTGGCTGATTGGACTGGCGCACCCCACCCCCCTGCCCCTCCGAGGAGGGGGTGAGTCCAAATTGCTTCACTCTGGACGCAGACGGTCAAAGGTCTTGTCATCCTGAGCCTCTTTTGCGAAGGATCTTAACCTGCAGAGTGTTCAGTCATCCTGAGGGTCGAAAGATCTTGAATTTCCAAGGGCAAGATTCTTCACTCTGTTCAGAATGACAGATTAAAGGCAGATTGCTTCGCTGCGCTCGCAAAGACGGTCAAGGGCAGATTGCTTCGCTGCGCTCGCAAAGACGATCAAGGTCAGATTGCATCGCTCGCAAAGACGGTCGAGGGCAGATTGCTTCGCTTTACTTCAAAATGTTGCTCTATTTGTAAACCAGGCGACCTTCCACGCTGCGGTTGATAGCCTGGTGGTGGCGGAGGTGTTCCTCTATCACAGCTTGCATCGATGCAACGACAACACGAGGAGGTCCAATTTCTGTCAGCTCGCCAATCGATAATCCCAGGTTCTTTTCGCAATTTTTCGAATGATACTCCTGCAAACCAATCTTATAAGTTTGGTTGGGTTGCACGGGCTGCCCACCGATATCCAAACTGACCAATTTACCTAAGCCGTCATCATAAACGGCACTTACTCCCTGGTTCACCTGGTAACACTCACCCTCACTGTTACGGTTGCTTTTGCGCATAATATGGTTGAAAATTTTAAGTAGTTGCGCTCCAGTGACTGAGTAGCGGGAATACGTGTCCTCAAAAGGATAAATCTGTTTTAGATCACGAAGCGTCACTATTGGTCCTAATTCTTTTTGTCGGATCGAACCGCTGCCGATGAATGCCACGTCGAGGCTGGTGTTTTCTGCAAAGATATCAGAAAAGAGATTTCCTATCTCGGTTTCCACTTCGCGTTCAGGATGGGTAAGAGTTTTCGCCATCCGGCAGAGCAAGGTGTTGTATTTTGCATCAACAACGTTCTGGTAAGATTCGATAAATTCATGTAATTCCGAATCCGGTTCGATGGTGTCGCTGGTGATTGGAACCAGCTGCCATTTCCATTCGACGATTGAATTGGTATCGTCGTCGACAAGCAAGTCAAAGCGACCGATTTGGTCTGTTCCTACTGCAGCCTGGGCAATAAGAATATCGTTGATAACTTCAGGCTGATCCATATAGCTATGGGAATGACCCCCAAGAATTAAATCAACACCCCATTCAGGTCTCAACATCGCCGCAAGTTCTTTGTCAGAATCCAGTCCGATATGAGTGAGCAAAACAGTTAAATCGATATCATCATTTTTGTATGCGTCGCAAATTTTGCCGATTTCAACAGAGGCTTCTTCGAGCGTGATAAACGTACCGATGTGATTGTCTAATTTGAGAGAATCCATCACAGTCTCGGTTACGATTCCAATAAAAAGGATATCAAACCCGTCAACTGGCAGAATGATATATGGCGACATAAGCCGTTTGTTGTAATTCTTAATATAGAGGTTGGCATTAATTATTGGGAAATTCGCCATTTTTTCCAAAAAGAGCAAATGGGGCAAGCCGTAATCAAGCTCGTGGTTGCCGAGAGAAGCCACATCAGGAGCAAGATAATTCATTATTTCGATGGTGCTGATTCCTTTGAATTCAGAATCGATAATCGAGCCCTGCACCATATCGCCAGAGATGGTGTAAATGACATTCTTTTCTTCAGCACGGACCTGGTTGATATAGCCACTCAGCAGGGAAATGCCGCCAATCATTTGGCCCCCTCCTTCGGCGACTTCGGCTAAAAAATCCCCATGCATATCGTTGGAATGAAGGATGGTAAAACGTTTGGTGTTCATGGGATTACTCCTCTCGTCTTGCCCTGCTTGGATTCTTAATTATAAGCTTGCGATATATTTATAGCCATACAAGCGTTATACAATTTGTTTTGTGAAATATCCCCATTTAAAGAAAAAGAGCCATCAATAAACGGCTCTTTGATGAATTGCTTTATTATTCGTCGTTGAGACTTTCGTCATCTTCGCTGGGGTCAAAACCCTGATGCAATTGTTCCGCATCTGCCAGACTGCGGATAGTGTCTTCAATTTCCTGTCTCAGCTCAAGATTTTGGCTGAGGAAATTCTTGGATGCTTCCCGGCCCTGACCGAGCCGCTGGTCTTTGTAAGAATAGAAAGAACCTCGCTTGTCGATAACTTCAAGCGTAGTCGCCAGGTCGAGGATATCGCCCGACTTGGAGATGCCTTCGTTGTACATAATGTCAAATTCTGCGGTGCGGAACGGTGCTGATACTTTGTTTTTCACAACACGGACGCGAACGCGGTTGCCAACGATTTCGGCACCGACCTTGATCGATTGCACACGACGCACATCAAGACGAACAGAGGCATAGAATTTGAGCGCATTGCCACCGGTTGTGGTCTCGGGATTGCCAAACATAACACCGATCTTTTGGCGCAGCTGGTTGGTAAAGACGACAGCGGTTTTGGTTTGACTGATCGCACCGGAGAGCTTACGCATAGCCTGGGACATCAAACGAGCCTGGACGCCCATGGTAGCGTCGCCCATGTCGCCTTCAATTTCAGAACGGGGGACAAGGGCAGCGACCGAATCTACCACGACAAGATCGACTGCACCGGAACGAACCAGCGTTTCTGCGATCTCAAGGGCTTGTTCACCAGTATCGGGCTGAGAGATGAGAAGGTCTTCAACATTTACTCCGCAGCGAGCTGCATAAGTGGGGTCGAGGGCGTGTTCCATGTCAATAAATGCTGCAGTTCCGCCTTGTGCCTGACATTCAGCGACGATGTGCTGGCAAATGGTAGTTTTACCGGAGGATTCTGGACCGTAGATTTCAGTTATTCGAGCTTTCGGGATGCCACCGATACCGAGTGCCATATCCAGTGAGAGTGAGCCTGTAGGAATTGAGGCGACTTCCATGTGGGTGGCTTCTCCCAGGCGCATGATAGACCCCTCACCATACTTTTTTACAATGTCGTGCAGTGCCCGGTCGAGGACAGCTTTTTTTGCTTCCTGCAGATTAGAATCTGTTGTGTTGGTTGTTTTTTTCCTAGTTGCCATGGTAACTCCGGTTATTAATTACTTTTGCCTAAATATAGCACAATTGTTCGATGCGTCAAGGTTTCTTCGCATAGTTAAAACGATTTTGACAGGTATTCCTGACTACAAAATCCTTCGTGCTTCAAGGTAGAAACGTTTATCCCTCGCATGTCCCATGGAGAAAGTTTTTCGTGGAAGAGACCCATCCAAAATGACCGTCTTGAAGAAGTTGTCCTTGGTAATCGGAGGTAGATAAAAGCCGATGTTTCCGGGCTCGCTGGCTAATTTGTCCAGTACATCATCGCCATGGACATAGTCGATCTCTGCTTCGGGGTGATCCTGGATATAGTGATCCAAAAATTCCTGAAGGGTGCCAACCGGAAGATTGCAATCGGGATCCAAAAACTGTAGAACGTAATGCATGTCCGGGGTGATCATTCCAACACTCTGCCCTGACCGGGTTTCATCCACCACTGCGTCT
>Ga0123334_1003412_pt1 | contig 17220 bp, 12 predicted proteins | sample BiotimSIPDNA_FD_89706 | JGI IMG/M metagenome (GOLD analysis project Ga0123334, IMG submission 89706) | Anaerobic biogas reactor microbial communites from Washington, USA - Biogas_R1 time_0 SIP DNA | ecosystem: Engineered > Bioreactor > Anaerobic > Unclassified | place: Washington, USA... | reverse complement strand
TGTGTGTCATACGTGATCGCATCGCACGTGTGTTTCGCATGTGCATGTCGTGCAGGCGCATCATACGGGTGCATCATGCGGGTGTATCGCGCGTGCATGTCGCGCGGGTGGCGGGGGCGCGCATAATGCGTGCGCGTCCGCGCTCGCAGGAAAAATTTTTTTTACGGGAAAGCAGCGCTCGCATTATAAGCGTTTACAGGGAGATATAAGCACTGAGCTCAGGGACTTGAGAACACAGTATGCCGTACTCAAATACGCCGGAGCTTACTTAATCCGATAGTCAATGGACTTTATCTGTCGATTAATAGCATATCAGTATCAGATGCCCGATGCTTTTGATAATTTTATACTGGCATCCCACTAAATGGAATACCAGTATAAAATTGAGATAATATGAAACTAATGCTGTGGCTGCATGCGAGCTCAGCCTTCATCCCAGTTGTGCCACACGTTCTGTACGTCTTCATTATCTTCGAACATATCCAGCATCTTTTGCATATTCTTTATATCATCTTCGTTTGAAAGCGTGACATAAGTCTGAGGAACCTTCTCGGCCTGTACGGAAAGGAGCTTATAACCCTTTTCCTCGAGAGCCTTAGCAACCGGAGTAAATGCATCCGGATCGTTCGTGTAGACCTGGTAAACTTGCTCATCCTTCGAGAAATCATCAGCGCCCGCTTCCATGGCGTCCATCAGCATCGTATCCTCGTCAATGACACCGTCTTCATTATCTATTATTATGACTCCTTTTCTGTCAAAGGAAAAGGCTACGCAATTGGTCGTTCCCATCTTGCCGCCATACTTGTCAAAATAATGACGAACCTCGGAAGCTGTTCGGTTTCGGTTATCGGTCATCGCGTCGACAATTACCGCGATGCCTCCGGGACCGTAACCCTCGTAAGTGATGGTTTCATAGTTTGAACTGTCCGCGCTGCCGAGTGCTTTGTCAATGGTACGCTTTATGTTGTCATTAGGCATGTTTGCGGCTTTTGCCTTAGCCACGACAGCAGCGAGTCTGGAGTTATTGTTGGGATCACCGCTTCCGCCTTCCTTGACGGCAACGATCATTTCTCTGGCAATCTTAGTAAAAGCCTGAGCGCGTTTCGCGTCCTGTGCTCCCTTAGTTTTCTGTATATTATGCCATTTGGAATGCCCGGACATTATGACCTCTCCCCTCTGTACTTTACAATTTTAGCACAGATGAAAGTCCCTTTCAAGATTGTTCTATCTCGATTTCGCTATTATGAGGAGATCATTCTCGGAAATTTCCGATTCTTCCGAAAGGTCGTTTGCAGAGGCGATCATTTCCCTTGTTGAATTATACCTTTTCGCAAGGCTCCACAGCGTATCTCCATGCCCCGCCCTTGCCACTATTATCGACGGAAGTAAGGCAGACCCGGCCGGAGGGGTATCACCCAGATAAGCACTTTCTACCGTCTGAATATTGCTTGCTTCAAAAATCCGTATCTCAACATTGGCGGAAGCGCGAAGCTCTACCCCGCCCGCTGCCGGGACAGCGGTAATATCCGTCATCTTCACCGAAATGCCGTGCTTCTTTTCAGGAAGGCTTATCTCGCAGGACATTTCATATCTTCCTTCGGCTACAGTAGGTATTCTATCCTCACCGACTGTGAGTACCGCTGCTCTTATCGGAATAATCAGCTGCCCGGTTTCATATCGGGCTCTGCCCGGTATCGCCCGCGTTTCAAGAATATTCTTCACATCGGCAAACGGAAGCAGTTCCCGTATCGCCAGATCATGACGTTCCTTATTCATAAGACCGTCCAGTACGCAATTTGCATTCTCATAACTGGTTTCATAGGAAGTGCTGTAAATGTCGCGAACGCTTATAAGGCTTATTTGTCTGCGCACAGTCATTTGCAATACAGCTGCTATTTCTATTGATATCTTATGCGGTGTCGCTTCTTCCGGATCAAGTACTGTTATATACGCGCCTGTCTGCATAATCTCGGCTTGCGCGTCACATATGCCCTCACCCGCTTCTGTGTCGGTAACCTGTAAAAAAGGTATGAAAAACTGCGCGGAAGATATCTCTCCGCTGGTTTGTGACAGATAGAGTATGTTGATTTCTGTTCTTCCGCGCACGGCAAGTCTTTTGCCGGAAGGTTTTACTTCCTCTATGATAATTCTTGATGTACCTCGAAGCAGCTTGCCCAGTGGCGCACCCGTTGCCGGAAGCTCAGTTTCTTCACGAATCGTGAAGGTTTTCTCGCCGATTTCAACAGCCGGCATAGCTGTTATTGTCTCCTTAAGCACCTCAACTTCCGCCTGAGCAGAGACGGTTACAACGGCCTCTGCGGGCTCAAAAGCTTTGACGTTAACTCCGATATCCGCGCGCAGCAGGAGTTTTCTGGAGTTTATTGTTCTTGCTTCAAGTCTTGTAAGAGCTGCTGTTACAATGGTCCTTGATGTTGTATCCGAGCCTGATGTTTCGCAGTTAATACTGAAAGGCAATTGTACGGGTATCGCTTTTATCTCGTGCATACCCTCAGGTAAATATAACACGCTGCCCTGTACGGTTCCGTTAATTACAATTCTGCCGCTTTGCGAATCTTTGCTCCTGAGCAGGGCGATACCGGAAGCGTCCACTATACCTGATATATCCGGAAGTGTATCCGGAACAATAATTTCTTTCGTCTCCTCGTGATCAAACGCAGAATCCGCCAGCTTTCTGTAAAAAGGCGTCCGTTCCTTTATGAGCCCTATCTCCATAATACTTCCTCTCCTTGTCCGTTATTGACATGTCTGTGAAAGTATATGCGGACAGCGCCCCGTTATGTACCCCCTTTTATCCCAAACAGCGCTCGCAGAAGCCGCGATATTAACTTTGGCGGCTTAATAACGGTAATCCTCATAATATACGCCTACTTTCTACAAAGTATTATACCGCAAACGATTAGGAGCAGGCCTGAAGCAAAAAGCCAGAATTCAGGCGGGAGGATTAGCGCCATTACAAAAGCAAGGCCTACGACAACAGCATAGCATCCGATTTTCTTCCAATGCCTTTTCAAAAAAACACCTCCCGCGTTTATATGCTCCTTCAAATGCATCATACGCGGAAGGTGTCTGGGATGTTACTCAGCGGCGTTTGAGAAACGAGAGGCGTGTTTCTGAAATAATAACCGAAATGAACATGAAAGCAAAACCGGCTATAACCTTTGCGGAAAAAGAATCGTACCCTAAAATCAGTGAAAATGCCGCTCCGAAGACAGCTTCAAATGACAAAACGATTGCAGCGGATGAAGGACTCGTATGCTTCTGCCCGTAATTTTGTAAAAACAGGGCCAGGGATGTCGCCATAATGCCAAGATATATAACGCTAAGCCATGATTTCACAGGAAAGCTGAAATTTATATCTCCTAATACGGGTGAAAAACACCAGCATATAACGGCGGAAGTAAGAAATTGAATGAAAGTAAGCAGTGACATATCCGGGCGCCGGGCAGAGGCTCTTTTTACCATAATTATATGTACTGAATAAATGGCTCCGCTGGCCAGCGTGAGCAGATCACCGATATTCACCGAAAGTGTGCCTTCCAGCGTAATAAGACCTATCCCAACCAGGCAAATCACAGCAGCCGAAACATTATATCTGTCGGGTCTTTTTTTGCCTGTTATCCAGCACAAAAACGGTACGATTATGCAGTATACAACAGTTAAAAATGCGTTTTTTCCCGGTGTTGTCAGCTGCAGACCGAGAGTCTGTGTAATATACGCGGATGATAGGAGTATTCCGGTCAGCACGCCGTATTTTATGTATAATCCGTCAATTGCTTTGATTTTTTTCACGCATACGGCTGCAAATATAAGTGAACCCATCGAAAAACGTATAGCGAGCAATAATAGCGGCTGAATATTGTCAAGCGTATCCTTCATAACAACAAAGGATGTTCCCCAAATCATGGTTGCCAGGAACAAAGCCGGAATACCGAGGGTTTTTTTTCTCATAATTTCCTCATATACTGGGCTGCGAACTTTAGCATGAGCTTTTTAGTTCCGACCTTGTCAAATGCGATTTCTATAAGTGCATCGCCACCCGTCGGTGTTACGGAAATAACCATACCGCTGCCGAAAGCATTGTGTTCAACTCGGTCACCCTTATTTAATTTAATATTGCTGTCGGTCACAGCTGAATTTGACTTTTGACTAACAGACTCTTTTGAATAACGGTGCACAGTATCCGTAATCTGCCCGACGTCTGCGATGTCTGAAAAATCCCAAGTGCGGCGCACATTTTCCCCTTTTACATAACCTCCCGATTTACGCGGCTTTAAATGTAAAGCGCTATCCTTTTCCTCGACACAGTTTTCGGGTATCTCCGTTGCAAATCGAGATATCTGATTGTTCGTTGTTCGGCCAAAGAGCATTCTTTGCTTAGCTGATGTAATAATAAGCTTCTCTTTTGCCCTCGTCAGTGCAACATAACACAAGCGCCGCTCCTCTTCCAGCTCTTCCCGCTCGCCGATACTTCTAATTCCCGGAAATATACCCTCTTCTGCGCCGGCGATGAAAACAGTCGGGAATTCAAGTCCTTTTGCGCTGTGAATTGTCATCAGCACGACACTGTCTGCATCGATATCATATTGATCGATGTCGGTATACAGTGCGACCTCATCAAGAAATTGCGCCAAACCGGCTTCGTCTCCGTTTTCCTTCAAGAAACTTATTATGTTCGATTTCAGTTCCAAAATATTCTCTCGCCTGGTATTGTTTTCTATAGTGTCCTTTTCGTTTAACATAGACATGTATCCGCTTTTATCCAGAAGCACATCGTATAGTTCGTCAAGGCGCAAATGCTTGAGAGCTGCAAGGTGTTCTGAGTTCAACAAATCTCATGAGTCTCGGAGCCGCTTTTCTGAGTTCTTCCCGCTCCGAGCTGGTACGCATTACCTCAAATACGCTCGACTCTTCCTCGACCGCAGTAATACGCACCTGTTCCAACGTCTTATCGCCTATTCCCCTGGGTGGGGTATTTACTATACGCAATAACCGCAAATCATCGTTTGTGTTGTTGATAACACAAAGGTATGCGAGCATGTCTTTAATTTCAGCCCGCTCAAAAAACTTCATCCCGCCGATTACTCTGTAAGGAATACCGTTTCGCTTCAGAGCAAATTCGATACGGTTCGATTGGGCGTTCATGCGATACAGAACGGCAAAATCGCGCCATTTTTGTCCCTTTCTGTATCCCGCGAGCATGGCTTTAGCTATATAATCGGCCTCATCTGTTTCATCGGTCGCACGGTAGATATCGATTTTTTCACCGCGCGTATTTTTAGTCCATAACTCTTTGCCTTTTCGAGAGGAATTATTGCATATGACCGCGTTTGCAGCCTCGAGTATGCAGCCTGTGGAGCGGTAATTCTGTTCAAGCCGTATAACACGTGATTCGGGATAATCGTTTTCAAAACCGAGAATATTTTCGATTGTCGCACCGCGAAATTTATATATGCTCTGATCGTCATCACCGACTACACAGATATTCCTGTGCCCCGCGGATAGCAATGAAACAAGCTCATACTGCAGACGGTTTGTATCCTGAAACTCGTCTACAAGAACATATCTAAATCTTCTTTGCCAATATTCGCGAACTTCCGCGACGTTTTTCAAAAGGCGTACGGTATGAAGTATTATATCGTCGAAGTCAAGCGCGTTAGCTGCTCGAAGACGTTTTGCATATTCGGTATATATCTCGGCAATGCGTTTTTTTCTGGGATCGCGAGAGTCGGACATCAACTCGGAATATTCCTGTGAATCGAGCTGAGCGTCTTTTGCCGTGCTGATTTCAGTAAGAACCGAACGGGGCGGCCAGCTTTTTTCATCAAGGTCCATGTCCTTGATGATTCGCTTTAAGAGCAAAAGGCTGTCTGTGGTATCATAGATTGTGAATCCGGGTCCGAACCCCTCGAGCCAGGTTATGTCGCGCCTTAAAATACGCACGCAGGCGGAATGGAATGTAGACGCCCATATGTCGGATGCTGAATCGCCCAGCATCGCAGCCAGACGTTCACGCATTTCCTCCGCAGCCTTATTTGTAAAAGTTATTGCGATGATGCGCCAGGGGTCTACCGGATAAAGGGAAACCAGAGCCTTTGCCCGCTCTGCATCTTTCTCGGATGGATCTGACAAATACGACTCAAGAAAACGCACATCGTCTTCTTTTATTTGCTCGGGAATCTCGTCGCTGTCGCAAGCTCGTCCATATATTATCAGATTTGCAATTCTGTTAATAATAACCGTTGTTTTTCCGCTTCCAGCGCCGGCAAGAAGCAGAAGCGGCCCCTCTGTTGCCAGAACGGCTTTGAGCTGCATATCGTTTAGGCGGTTAAATTCTCTCTCGATTATTTTTCTTCGCAATTCCAAAAATGCGATTTCATAGCTGGATGTCATCCGTTCACCTCAGTCACCGCTTGATAACAAAATGATACGGGAAAACGGCGGCCCTGCCGCCGTTTTCCCGTATCATTATAGCATACCGAATAGCACATGTAAACCGCTCATTTAAGCATTAATCGAAGGGCTTCCACTGCCCGCCTTTCAAGGCGTGAAACCTGTACCTGTGATACCTTAAGAATTCTGGCGGTATCGCTTTGCGTCAGGCCCCGCCAGTATCTGAGGATAATAACCTGCCTGTCCTTGTCCGGCAATGTGCTGATTGCCTGTCTTAGCGATACATGCTCAACAAGCGTCTCTTCCTGAGAAAAGTCACCCAGCAAAGACTCCAGTGTCAGACCGTCCCCGCCCGTATCTTTATACAATGATTCTGTCGGACTTGCAGCGGTTTCTGCAATAGCTATATCTTCGGGAGCGAATCCGGTTTCATAAACAAGATCAGAGATAGCGGGTTCTCTTCCGTATTTGTTTTGCAGCTGTTCCCGCGCGGCGCGTATTACTGCAGCCTTTTCTTTTATGCCGCGACTGACTTTAACACTGCCGTCATCGCGCAAAAATCTTCTTATCTCACCCGATATCTTAGGTACTGCGTATGTGGAAAATTTAGTTCCGAACGAAGGATCGAATCCTTTAACTGCTTTCAAAAAGCCTACGCAACCGAGTTGATAAAGATCGTCTCCGTCAACACCTCTGCCAAAGAAACGACGGGCAATACTCCAAATCAACCCGCTGTTTTCGGTTATAAGCCTTTCCGCTGCGGCTTTATCGCCGCTTTTCGCCGCATGAATAAGGCTGTTTGGAGGGCTTTGTGTCACCTGTCGGCCTTTCCGAGAATCCTCTTTATCATTGTAACCGTCGTTCCTTTACCCGGTCTGCTTTTTACCTTCAGAACATCAGTAAAGCTTTCCATAATTGAAAAGCCCATACCGGAGCGGTCATCACCTCCCGTAGTGAAAAGCGGCTCTCTTGCTCTGCTGACATCTTCAATACCACAACCCCAGTCTTTTATTATTACTTCCACGGTATCGTCCTCAATAATCCGGCATTTAACAAGAATTCTCCCCACTTCACCCGGATAAGCATGTACAATGCTGTTAGTAACTGCTTCACTGACCGCGGTTTTCATGTCTCCTAACTCTTCAAGTGTCGGATCAAGCGGAAGCATAAATAATGCTACGACTCCGCGTGCAAAACTTTCATTCAAACTGCGGGACGGAAACTCTACTCTGATCGAATTATGTATTTTCATTGCCCCATCTCCTTTATCTCAATCAAACGCTCGATTCCGGCAGCATCAAGCACTTTCATAGGCTGTGGAGGAACATTTGTTACTCTCAGTCTGCCTTCGAGTTCATTCATTTTCCTGTATGTCCGCAGTATAAGCGCTATCCCGGAGCTGTCCATAAATTGTAGACCGGATAAATCCAACACACAATCGCGGGGCATATATGCGTCGAGCTTGCCGCCGAGTTTCGCCATTATCTCTTTTGCGGCATGATGATCCAACTCCCCGGCGAGTATAAGCGTAAGCTCTCCATCTCTGAATTTCCCGCTCATCTTCATTTTCATCATCTCCAAAAAGAATTCAGCCGCATATCGGATTAGTTTATCCGATACACGGCCGATTATACATAATATGATGGGAGTATTTTGTCGATTTAGTTCATTGATGCCAGATTATGAGCTGATTCGTTAAGCTTTGTTATTAATGAGTCAAGTTTCTCGGCCTTATCACGTTCAGCCGCTACGACACTCGCCGGCGCTTTTGCTAAAAAGTCGTTGTTATTTAGTTTCGCTTCTAGTTTTTGTTTATTCTCTTGTGCGGCAATAAGTTCCTTTTTGATTCTTGCAAGTTCCTTTTCTATGTCTATAAGTTCGGTCAGAGGCATATATAAGCTTGCATCTGCTGTTACCGCAATAGCCATTAAAGCAGCGTTAGCAGGGCTTTCGTCTGAGATTTTTACATCGCCTGCCCAAGCAAGCTTTTTTAAAAAAGGAATACCTCTTTCAAAAACATCACATTTCTCTGTCTTTACATACATGTGGGGTTTCTTTGAGGGCGGTACATTCTTCTCGGTGCGCAGCGCCCGGACAGCTTTTATAGCCGCCATTATGCTCTCCATTTCTATTTCTTCATCAGGGTAATACAGGGCAGCATCGAATGCAGGCCATTGCGAAACCATCAAAGCTTCTCCCTCATTAGGCAGAGCCTGCCAAATTTCCTCAGTTATAAATGGCATAAACGGATGCAGCAGCTTGAGCGTCTGCGTCAGTGTCCAGCATAAAACTCTCTGTGCGCGGTCCTTTCTTTCTTCATCGTTATCTGTAAGCCTGGTTTTTGTCATCTCAATGTACCAGCCGCAAAAACTATCCCAAATGAAATCATAGATCTTTCCCGCAGCTATTCCGAGTTCAAAGCGATCGAGGTTTTCGTTAACCTCACGTATCAGGATCTGTAGTTTTGTTAATATCCATTTGTCTTCAAGATCCAGCGTCTCGGGCAGCGCGTTGTCTTGGATAGTCAGATTCATTAAAACAAAACGAGATGCGTTCCAAATTTTGTTTGCAAAGTTGCGCATAGCTTCGCAGCGTTCAGGATAATAACGCAAATCATTTCCGGGACTGTTTCCGGTTATGATATTAAATCTCAGCGCGTCCGCGCCGTATGCTTCTATCACTTCCATCGGATCAACACCGTTGCCGAGCGATTTGCTCATCTTTCTTCCGAGCGAGTCGCGTATCAATCCGTGGTATAATACGGTTCTGAACGGTATCTCCCTCATATGCTCCAGGCCTGAAAATATCATTCTAGCAACCCAGAAGAATATTATATCGTAACCCGTCACCAGTACGCTTGTAGGATAAAAATATTCTAGGTCTTCAGTCTTATCGGGCCATCCTAATGTTGAAAACGGCCATAAAGCAGAGGAAAACCAGGTATCAAGAACATCCGGGTCCCGCTCAATCTTTTTGCTGCCGCATGCTTCACAAGCTTCCGGGTCACTGCGCGAAACTGTTACATGATTGCAGTCGGCGCAATACCAGGCCGGAATCTGATGTCCCCACCACAGTTGACGTGAGATGCACCAATCATGTGCATTGCGCATCCAATTTGAATATATCTTGACAAAGCGTTCGGGAACAAACTTTATCCTGCCGTCTTCCACAACCTCAAGAGCGTCCTTTGCCAGAGGCTCCATCCTAACAAACCATTGCGGGCTCATCAAAGGTTCAACACTTGTACCGCAGCGGTAACACACACCTACCGAATGGTCGCAGCTATCCGCTTTTACGAGATACCCTTCAGTTTCAAGATCTCTGACAATTGCCTCCCTTGCTTTGTAACGATCCATTCCGTCATATTTTCCGCCGTTTATCACATGAGCGTTTCCGTCCAGCACCAGCAGTTGCTCCAGGTCATGACGCTGACCTACCTCAAAGTCGTTTGGATCATGACAGGGAGTTATCTTCACACAGCCGGTTCCAAATTCCATATCAACATATTCATCGGCAATGATCGGTATCTGTTTATTAACAAGAGGCAGAATACATGTTTTTCCCACTAGCTCTGTATAGCGTTCGTCGGCGGGATTGACGGCGACGGCAGTGTCTCCCAACATGGTCTCAGGGCGGGTCGTCGCTACGGTAATGTAGCCGCTACCGTCGCTCAAAGGATAGCGTATATGCCAAAAATGTCCTTTTTGATCTTCGTGCTCTACTTCAGCGTCGGAAAGCGCGGTGGTGCATTTAGGGCACCAATTAATAATCCTGCTGCCTTTATAAATAAGCCCTTTTTCATAAAGTGAAACAAATACCTCGCGCACTGCACGGCTGCAGCCCTCGTCCATTGTAAAACGTTCCCGCTCCCAATCGCAGGATGAGCCGAGTGTTTTAAGCTGCTCTACTATCCGGCTGCCGTACTTGTGCTTCCATTCCCATACCTTTTCAACGAACCTCTCACGTCCGATGTCATAACGTGAAAGACCCTGTTCGCGAAGCTCTTCTTCAACTTTAATCTGAGTTGCTATACCTGCGTGATCTGTGCCGGGTACCCACAGAGCTGAGTATCCCTGCATGCGTTTAATTCTTATAATAACATCCTGAAGAGTTTCATCAAATGCATGGCCCAGATGAAGCTGACCCGTAACGTTGGGCGGCGGTATCACTATCGTAAAAGGCTCTTTTTCAGGGTCGATTATACCCCGAAAATATCCGCCGTCCATCCACAGCTTATATATTCTTTTTTCGACCTGCTTTGGTTCGTAAATTTTAGAAAGCTCTTTCATTCCCTTTCACTCCTCTTGGTTTGTTTACAGTAAAATAAACCCCGGGCATTACTGCCCGGGGCGAACAATGTCCGCGGTACCACCCGGATTCGGCTAAATTAACCGCTCTTAAATGCTTCTATAACGGGAAGCTCCCGGCGGTGCTTACATTTTAAGATTTCAGGCCGCGGCTCGAGGGCGACCTTCGCGAGCCCCTCGCGGAGACTTACACCTGCCGTCTCCTCTCTGTGCGTTAGGGCGCGTTACTCCTCCCTGTCATAACCCTTTATATTCTGTTTAGTGCAGTATAAATAAATAATAGCCCCATGTCAACCAAAATAATAGACGAAAGAGAACAATAGCAATATAAAGCTTTATTTTTCCGCTATTTATGTTAATATTAAGTGCATGACTAAATTGGAGCTGGTGTTTTGTATGGATACGGAAACCGCGAAAAATTTTATAGAAGCTTTTATTGAACAGGACATAGCAGAAGGCGGACGTTTTGCCGGTATGCGCGTTCATACGCGTTTTCCGCCCGAGCCGAACGGCTATCTGCATATCGGCCACTGTAAAGCGCTATGTATCGATTTCGGAAGCGCTTTGAAGTTTGGCGGATTATGCAATCTTCGTATGGATGACACAAACCCTGCCAAGGAAGATACCGAATATGTCGAAGCCATCAAGGAAGATATTCACTGGCTTGGATTCGATTGGGAGGATCGCTTTTACTACGGTTCCGATTATTTCGACCAAACATATACGCTTGCTGTCGAGCTCATTAATAAGGGACTTGCTTATGTATGTGAGCTTACTCCCGAGGAATTTCGCGAATACCGCGGAGATATTGGCGTACCCGCTATAAGCCCTTGGCGGGATCGGCCTGTCGAAGAATCCCTTATATTGTTTGAGAGAATGAAAAACGGTGAATTCCCAAAGGGTAAATATACGCTGCGCGCCAAGATTGACCTGAACTCAGGCAACTTTAACATGCGTGACCCGGTGCTTTACAGAATTAATTACGCTCACCACCACAGGCAGGGCGACAAATGGTGCATCTATCCTATGTACGATTTCGCTCATCCGATACAGGATATGATTGAGGGTATAACCCATTCGCTCTGCTCACTGGAATATGAGGATCACAGACCGCTTTACGATTGGGTCGTCACCAATACTTCTCTACCGGCGAAACCCCGGCAGATAGAGTTTTCCCGATTGGATATAAACTACACCGTATTGAGTAAGCGCAAGCTTCGCTTGCTTGTTGAAAATGGTCTTGTATCAGGATGGGATGACCCGCGTATGCCCACTTTGTGCGGAATGCGTCGGCGGGGCTATACTCCGGAAAGTATCCGCAGTTTTATAGAAAGAGTCGGCGTATCGAAAAATACAAGTATTGTCGATTACGCTTTTCTCGAGCATTGCCTGCGTGAGGATTTAAATATACACGCACAGCGCGCCATGGCTGTTCTGCGTCCGGTTAAGCTTACGATTGTTAACTATCCTCAGGAATTAAGTGAAGAGTTTGAAATAGAAAACAACCCCGAAGACGAAAACATGGGAACAAGATTCGTATCATTTTCAAGGGAGTTATGGATAGAAGCCGAAGACTTTGAAGAGGTACCCCCTAAAAAATATAACAGGCTGTATCCCGGAAACGAGGTAAGGCTTAAAGGAGCTTATATAATCAAATGCACCGGCTGCCAAAAAGATGAACAAGGTAACGTTACGCAGGTTTTTGCGACTTATGACCCCGATTCACGAGGCGGAAACGCTCCTGATGGAAGAAAAGTGCGTGGTACTATACACTGGGTAGATGTTAAAACCGCAGCAGACGCTGAAATACGACTCTACGACTGTCTGTTTACTGATCCGGAGCCGGACGCTCCCGATAAGGATTTTCTAGAATTAATAAACCCGTCATCTCTTGAGATATTAAAGGGATGCAAGATAGAAGCAATGCTTAAAAATGCAGTTTTACCGTCAAATTTTCAATTTTTGCGCACCGGCTATTTCTGTGTGGACAAAGATTCAAAATCTGAGGATCTGGTTTTCAACAGAAGCGTAGCTCTTAAAGAAAGCTTTAAGAAAAACGCAGGTTAATACTTCCTTTATAAATATAAACTCCGTTCCGCTAAAAGCAGTACGGAGTTTATGTTTTTTAACTTAACAGGCCGGTCAGAATTCAAGTCATATTGTTCCGGTCCCATTTGTTGATGCTGCTGGCCTGCACATATAACCTTACATAGCTCTGATGGCGCGATCGGCATATATGTTCGGCATCAAGTGCTGCAAGTACTGCGCAGCCGCTTTCTTTTATATGCGCGCAGTCAGTGAAACGGCATTTACCGAGATAAGGCGAGAATTCCCGAAATGCCGACTGCAGCTCACTTTTTTGCGCAAATTCGATTTCGTCCGCATCGAGCGAAGAATATCCCGGTGTATCTATTATCATCGTCCCATGTTCAAGATAGTAAAGCTCAACATGCCTTGTAGTGTGCCTTCCCCGACCGAGTTTCTCGCTTACAGTGCCGGTAGGTAAATTTAATGTGGGAGAAAGCGCATTGAGTATGCTTGACTTTCCGACACCCGAGTTGCCGGTGAATACGTTTATTTTGCCTTTAATCCAGTTATGTAGTTTATCAATGCCTTCTCCGGTTATTGCACTGGTCTGTATTGAAGTAATACCGGCGCTAATATATATGGAGTATAGCTCGTCTGCTCTGTTTAAATCAACTTTATTAATACATATAACAGGCTCGCAGTTTTTCAACTCTGCGATCGCCGCTATACGATCTACTAAAAAGGGATCCGTTACAGGTGTAGCTCCTGAGGCAAATATAACGATCTGATCAACATTTGCAACAGAGGGACGTTTAAAGCAGTTGGACCGGGGTAATATATCCATCAGATACCCTTCATTGCGACCGACACACTCTATAAGTACGCGGTCTCCAACCAGAGGATTAAGTTTACTAATTCTGAACTTACCTCGGGCACGGCAACGTTTTCGTCCATGTTCGGTATCCACATCATAAAAACCGCTTAGGGATCGGATTATTAAGCCTTCAATCATTGCTGTTTCCGTCACTGTTATCAGGCGGTGCGGTTTCAGGCGGCATTTCACTGCCAGGATCGGTCGATTCCGGCGGGGGGTCGCTTTGCGCCGGGGTTTGTGTGGGTTGCTCGGACTCTACCGGTGGATTACTCTGCGCCGGAGACTCTTCGGGCAACTGGCTTTCAAGGGGAGGGTTGCTCTGCTGCGGCGGGTCGGTTTCTGCGATATATCCCGATCCGTCAGAAATCGTCATATTTACCTTTGTTCGTTCCGCAACGGTAGTCCACGGGGAAATGCTCTGCTCGATTACCTCACCGGCGGGTCTGTCGCTGGGGCCAGACCTTATAGAACCAACAGTAAGGTTTAAATTTTCAAGCGATATTGTCGCTTCTTCAACTCGTGTTCCGATTATATTCGGCACTGTAACATAAATAATCTCCGGTCCGCCGCTGACTGTGATAAATACAGTGTCCCCCGGGCGCAGGATAGTTCCGGCTTCAGGAAGGGTACTGACGATAAAGCCCTCGGTTATTGTGTCGGACGTGATGGTTTCACTGTCATCCGATACATTAAGCCCGAGTTTCTCAAGGTCAATTATTGCCTGCCTGTAGTCCTTATTGATGATATTCGGCATACTTACCGTCTCGCTGCCGTTTGAAACAACAACGGTCATATCGTAGCCTTCTTCTATCTTTCGGACTGTTCTTCCGGCCTTCGGTGATTGTTCTATAATATAGCCTTCCTTGACAGTATCGCTTGGTTTGTAAGTTGCTGTTATGTTAAAGTAGTCAGTATAATTGTCGTTGTCCAGTACATCATCATATAGGCTGCCTACAAGATTAGGTATTTTTATTGTCTCTGCTTCTGTAAACATATCTTTGAACCAGTAGTTGTACAGAAATAAAAACATACCGACAAGAAAGACTATCACACAGAATATACCTGTGAGCGTTGATACGCGTCTTGCCCGTCTAACGCTTTTTTGATACTCTATTCGCGACATTTCACCACGATTTGATACAACAGGAACAGGCTGTTCTTCAATATGTCTTAGCCGTCCAGACTGATATCTGTCAGACAGGGCGATTGTCCGCTCGGGCTTACTGTCTTCAATTCCCGGGGCGATGAAGGCCAGTTCACTATAGTCAAATTGTATCTCCGGGTTTTTTCGAAATTCCTCCAGGTCGGCAAAAAGCTCGTCTGCGGACTGATATCGTTTTTCAAGACTAGGTTCCATCGCACGTATAATTATATCTTCGAACCCGGCCGGAATATCCGGATTTAATTCACGGGGCGAAAGCGGTATTGAACTTATGTGTTGAATGGCCACCGAAACGGCGCTGTCGCCTTCAAAAGGCAGGCGTCCGGTTAGCATCTCATACATCACAACCCCGAGAGAATAAATGTCGGTCCGTGAATCGACATACCCGCCTTTTGCCTGTTCGGGAGAAATGTAATGTACGCTTCCCAGTGTCTCACGAGTCAAAGTATTCTGCGTTGATGACAGGCGTGCGATCCCAAAATCGGCAACCTTAACGCTGCTGTCCTTAAGTATCATTATATTGTGCGGCTTAATGTCGCGATGTACTATATCTCGGCTATGCGCGTGAGCGAGCGCTTTTGTTATTTGTGTTGAAAAATGGAGCGCTTCTTTCCAGGTGAGTATACCGCGTTTTTGCATATATTGTTTGAGCGTTATACCCTCAATGAGCTCCATAACTATATACTCAACTTCCGTTGAGCGGGAAACATCGTATACAGCGACAATGTTAGCGTGAGACAACATCGCTACAGCCTGCGACTCGCTGTGAAAGCGACGGCGGAAATCATCATCTACCGCAAGCTCTTCCTTAAGCAGTTTTACGGCTACATAACGGTTAAGTCGTTGATCGAGCGCTTTGTACACGATCGCCATTCCGCCTATACCTATCCGCTCCCGTATCTCGTAGCGGTTATCAAGTAGCTTGCCAACATATTTATCCATCGTATCCATCATTGGCCCTCCATCCGATTAGCTGTAAAACACATCAGATGCTCATTTCTGCATTAATATAAGGCTCACGTTATCCGGTGCGCCTCGCGAGAGGGCTATATCCAGCATGCGCTGCGCTGCTGATTCCGTATCACCGCCATATATGAGCTCAAAAAGTAATTCCTGCGGATTGACCACACCGGTTAATCCGTCTGTACATAGAAGCAAATATTCTTCAGGGTTCATATAAAGAGAAAATACATCACAGCGTAACATTATATCTGTGCCCAGCGCTCTCGTGATATAGTTTTTATTCGGGTGACGCCACGCTTCCTCGCGGAGGATTTCACCCCGGTCGACCATATCTTCAACAAGCGAATGATCCTTCGTCACCTGCACAATTCCCTTTTCAGAAACAGTATAGCATCTGCTGTCGCCGACGTTAATGATTTTCATCATCTCACCGTCGCCGACTGCGGCAACCAGAGTTGTGCCCATACCCCGGTATTCCCTTTTGCTTCTTCCGCTGGTATACACTGCTTCGTTTGCCAATGCGGCACATCGTCTTAAAAGATCATCGTCGACTGGTTGAAGTTCAAGTCCGGATTTGAGCGTTTTAACAAAGGTATCTGCGGCAAGCGCGGCAGCGTAGCCGCCGGCCTTTGCACCGCCCATACCGTCACACACAACGCAAATGGCGGTTTCGATACCAGTCTTTTCAGGTATATATATTTCGGCCGAGACCGCGTCTTGGTTTTCGGTGCGCGCTTTGCCCACATCACTGAGAGCCCAAAGTCTCACACTATAATCTCCTTCCCTTCGGCTTTTCTGCGAAGCTGACCGCAGGCTGCTTCTATGTCTGCACCAAGTCTCCGTCTTATTGTTACGTTCACACCATGCTTTTTAAGAAGTCGGGAAAACTCCGCTGTGTCGCCGGGTTTCAGCGGGCTGTTTTCAATGTTGTTAAGCCTTATAAGATTTATGTGCCCATGAACATTCTTCATTAAAGAAGCGAGACGCTCGGCTTGCCAAACACGGTCGTTAATACCTTTTATAAGCGCATACTCAAAAGATATCCTTCGCCCTGTAATTTGATAATAACGTTTGCACGCGGCCATAAGAGCCTCAACAGGATACTTCCTGTTTACCGGCATAAGCGTGCTTCTTGTCTCGTTATCAGGTGCGTGCAACGATATAGATAAAGTCAATTGTAAGTTATTTTCGGCCAGTTTGTCAATTCCCTCGACGATACCGCATGTAGACAGTGAAATATGCCTCATTCCGATACCCATTCCATCAGGGTTGTTGATAATATTTAAAAAGCGCAGAACATTTTCAAGATTATCCAGAGGCTCTCCGATACCCATCAAAACAACATTTGAAACGGGTTTTCCGCATTCTGCGGCCGAAAACATTACCTGGTCCAGCATCTCCGATGCAGACAGATTTCGCACAAGACCGGCTCCGGCAGAGGCACAGAAAACACAACTCATCCGGCACCCTACCTG
>Ga0123334_1003411_pt1 | contig 17222 bp, 12 predicted proteins | sample BiotimSIPDNA_FD_89706 | JGI IMG/M metagenome (GOLD analysis project Ga0123334, IMG submission 89706) | Anaerobic biogas reactor microbial communites from Washington, USA - Biogas_R1 time_0 SIP DNA | ecosystem: Engineered > Bioreactor > Anaerobic > Unclassified | place: Washington, USA... | reverse complement strand
TGATGGTGTCTGGTTGAGGCTTAGGGGCTGGGGGAGGTGGAGTAGTAGCCTTCTTGACCTCGCTATCCAGCAGCGCCTGTTCACGTTCGGTCCAGGGGCCGTACCATTCCATGCCCATGGTCTTGGTGAAGGCGATGGCAGCTGCGATAGTCTCCTTGCCCATCTTTCCGTCAACCCCATACCGGGGGAGTGGGAAACCTAAGATTGTGAGACCCTCCTGGAGCTTCACGACTTCGGGGCCCCGGCTTCCGCTAATCAGTTCCATTTCCTTTCCTCCTTGTTCTGTATTTGGTCCGGGGGTTACGATGGTCGGAGCCTCGGACACGGGTTCGTTCAGTAATTGGGCCACCTTAGCCCGGAAAGAGTCGATGGTCTCACCGTATGCCCGGAAATAGGGCTTAGGGTCTGCGTGTGGGCTTCCGTAACCCCGGGCATGGGCCTCGAAGTGACCGCAGATATTTTCAACCTTGATGCCATGCTCCCGGCACAGGTAGGCGCAATATTCAGCAGCCGTTTGGAAGACCTCCCGGAAATAAGCCTCGCCCGTCTTGTGTGAGCCCTCGCAGATTTCAAACTGGAGGTGAGCCACCGGGTCCCGGTTATAGGAGCCCTTCGAGCCACCGCCCACGCCCCAGCAAGCGATGTTCTGAGGTAGAGTCTCTGCTACAACTACCTGGCCGTTCTTGTCCAGGCCAATGAAGGCGTGCATGGACTTGATGTTTTTGGGGTTGCTCCACTCAGACTTTGGCTTGTTCCAGTGGTTGTTGTATTGGTTCTTGCCCAGCTCCTCTACACAGTCCACATACCGGGCACAGTTCGGGTTCACAGCGCCAGTGGTATGCACAACAATGCCCATAGGGTTAATCTTCCTGGGGCTTGTGAAGGACGGGTTACGGGTCTGGTAGCATCTGATAATCCGCAAATCTACACGCCTCCTTTTAATAGTGTTATGGCAGATTCGTAGGTTCGATAATGAAATTAGAGAACCCCAAACGAAAACCCCCACCCTTCAGCAGGGGCTCCGTGTGATGTACCCCATGCCTGAAGGCAGGGGTTAAGCCTTCTGCTCTTTGGCAAGCCCCATAGACGCCTCAATAGCATCCAGGCGCTTCTCAATAGCCCGGAGGCGTTCATCAGTGGTCTCCTCTTTGGTCTTTGCCTTGTGGAGCTTCTTCACCTTGCTTTTGGCGTTCGGGTTAGAGAAGACGGGCCCACGGTAGCCTTTCACCACGATGGAACCGTCCAGGCTTTCAAGGTCACAGTCGTCCTCGCCAATCCTGGTAATGATGACCTCAACCACGTTATCGTTATGGTCCTTGATGTATTGTTTCATTCAATACTTCACCTCCAGCGATGCAGAGACCTCCATCTGGCAGAAGTTCCCGCTGTTGTACAGGCCGAAGCCCCGGATGCTGCCGTTCTGGAGGCCGTTGTAGACAGAGGAGGGGAGGTTGATACTAACCACTTCGCCCCTCTGCAGGGTCGCTGTAATGCCCGTATCAGTGAGCATGGAGTAGCTGGTGCCCGTGGGAGCGCTTGTCAGGTTGTGCTTGTACAGCCGGATTGTCGCCGCCCCGGAGCTACCATAGGAGCCACTCCGCCTGAGGGTCAGCACAGCAGATTTGATGGTCTTCCCGGTTGTGATGACGGAGGGGAACATCCATAGAGAATAGTAGTAATCCTTCTGGCAGTACCTGGAAGCCGCTTGAGTTCCGTGGCCTATCCATTCACCCCAGGCGTGTTGCATAGCGCCCTGTCTGGGTGGATTGCTGGACCATGAATTGGTGCTCTTGTAGGTTTCATCGAAGGTTGTACCACTTGCTGAGCGGGTCTCCTTCCTCGTGTATATCCGAACCATGCGGTAGCCAGCGCTTGCGTTAACGGCCTTGTAGTCTGGTACAGGGGGAGGAGGAGGAGACGCAGCAGCGATACCAGCCTGAGTAGCATTTCCTACAATCGTGCCGTTACCGCTATAGGTGCCTCCGTAGTTGGAAGCGGGGATGGTCCCGGTCAAGCCCACATGAGAGCCGTCAATGGCCATCACGCTCCAGCCTGTGTTCTCCACGCCAGTGGACCCGGTTCCGTTTATCACGCCCCCTGAACAGTTCTCAACATATCCAGTAGAACCGTGCCTTGCGATGATGGCGTCCTTGCAGCGCTTCACTTCGGTGTCGATGATACCAAAGGTACACTGGCTCATGTCGATGCCGCCATCAGTCACTCCACGGGTTCCAATCACAGTGACTCTATTCACCCACAGTTTTGAGCGTGAGCATTTAATGTAGTTAATCACTGCGTTCTTGTTTGATGGTCCATAGATACTCACAGAAGAACAATCCGATACCCAGAGCTTCCCGATAACAGCGCCTGAGGCAAGCTCTAACGTAATCACCCCGCCAGTGTAGTTCCAGATGTTTATATCACCATGGTTGCCAGCAGGAACATTGATACGGGCCTCATTGCTTCCTATGTGCTTCGGGAGGTTCTCAATGGTAGCCTGGAGAGAGCCAGCCCAGGGGACAATGTAGCCCGTGAAGGTATTCACAACGTCCGCAATAATGCGTTTGGCTGTCATTACCTCAGCATTAACAGCAAGCTTGCCCTCAGTCAGTGTGAACATTTCCAGGCCAGCCAGCGTGAATATCCTGAATAGGTCCGTGAAGGTGTTGACGTCCGCTCCCTGGATGTCCAGGGTGGTGTCCGCTTCCAGCCTCAGGACCGCAGCAGAGAAGACGCGGATAAGAAATGGCAGGATATGGATGCCTGAAATCTCCGTTACGCCAGAGTCCCCTATGCTCGTCCTAACCTCAGCGATGATGCTGTTATAGTTCTGTGCCAGGACCGTTGCAAAATCTACGGTGGACAGTTTACCGCTTAGGTTGTTAAGGTAGGTAGAAGACGAAGTGACTATACCGATAATGGAATCGTCTGTTATCTTTTGCTCTGCTGTCGAAACCCTTGCCACAAGCTGGTTATGCGTTGTGTTTTTTGTATAGGCGTTCAGGTCTGACTTATCAGCCTTCCCTTCAAGCGCAGAGATGTCGGCCTTAGCAGCCAGAGCGGAGACATCAGCTTTGGCAGCAAGTGCGGAGGTGTCTGCTTTCTTAGCGAGCTCTGTCGTGAGCGTGCTTGTGTCTACCTTCGCCGCCAGTGCGCTCTTGTACACTGATGAAGACGTGACCGTGTTGGTGATTGCCTCGTCTGTTATTTTTTCCTCAGCCGAAGACACCCTGCTCACAAGAGTGTTATGCGTGGCTATCGGGGTGTAGCCTGCCAGCTCCGACTTATCAGCCTTCCCTGAGATGCCACTTGATACAGCGTCAGAAACCTTATCGTCAAAGACCTGAGAGCTTGTTACTTTAGAAATAATTGAGTCATCGTCAATCAGGAACTCCACATTGTTTATCTTTTCAAGGAGGCCGTAGAAGCTCTCAAACCATATCTCCGGGGGGTTGTCGCCCTCAACAATCGTCATCCAGTCAACTATAATTGTGCAAGCATTAAGCCCGGTCCTGTATGGCGCACTGATTACAACCTTAGCGTGGTCTGGGTTGGGGGCTGTTGGTTTTTGATAATTCTTAACCTCAAACTTCAGTATAACGGTCTTCCTATCTTCAAGGTTATTTATCGTGACATCCTGGCCGCAAAACCTGAGTGTGACGCTGTCGGTATCTATAGGGTGCAACTGGACAACGGCAGTATAGTCCTTGCCATAGTTCGTGTATTCCCAGGCAAAATCTGACTCGTTGTATATGTTCCCTGTTGAGTTTCCTGCTGTTATATACACTTCTACGGTCTTCTGGCCAAATACATTGTTGCCGGTTATCTTCATTCCGCCGCTACTTTGTTTCCAGTTGTTTGGGGTCTCCCCGTAATTGAACCCTCCGTTCCTGAAGTAGTTGAGGATTCCGCTGACACTAAGCCTGATGGATTTGTTGCTTCTTAGGTCAAGCATTTCGCCAAAGTTTGAGGAAACCTTATCAGCTGTGATTGTCCCGGCTACAATCTCGTCGCCGTAGAAGCCTTTGCCCGTGCCAAAAGTACGCCAGTCCCAGGAGCCATCGGCCTTCTTGGAATCGGCTATTGCAAGGATGCCAGGGCCAATGTAGATAGCGCCGAAGTCTGAGCTCTCCTCGTTGGTGTTCTCGTACAGGGAGCCCTTGCCGTCTATCACCTCAGCCTGTGTATAGGAGCCGGAGGCATACAGGTATGTCGTTAAGAGGTCGATGGTCCCACGCAGGGATTCAGCCCGTAGATGACGCCCCCTGCTTGTAATCCTATGGATAACCTCAGCAGCCTGGTAAGCGTTCGCAATGCTTGTGTAGATGTTTGTGAGGTCGTTCCCCAGCTCAATGCGGTGGTTCTTCCCGGTCACGGGGTTGAACTCGATATGAAGGACCCGGGTCACTACCTCCATGTCCAGGACGCTGTGATGGATGGACACCTTCTCGCCAATGCCCAGGGTCTCCAGGTCCTTGAAAGCAGCCCAGCGCTGGTCCTCTTTCATGCTCTGGATGTCGATTTGGATATGCACCCGGGGCTTGTCCACTGTTGGGAGGTACTCCAGGGCTTTGGCCATGAGGTCTTCAGGGAGGTCATCATCAGAGAAGGTTACATAGCCCTCTTTGATGTTCGCATACTTGTTGATGTTCGGGCTGTCGATGTAGTCCTTGCCGTCGTTGATGCTCTCAAAGTTCGCCTTGTTATAGCCAATGACATGCAAGCGTGTGATTACGCCGTCCAGGGTCTCTGAGTAGTTGATGCCCCGGATGTTCACATACTCCTTCAACCGATAAGGCATCTGGGCAGTGTGCACCGGGGGCAGTTCCTTCCTCAAGCCCACAGTCCAGGCATCCAGTTCAAGCTCGCCGCCCCAGAGCTCAAGCAACTGGCTCTTGATAACGGACAAGCGGCTCTGCTGCAGGACATCCAGGTAGTCCAGGACCACAGTGGTGTCCACTATCCCCTTGGTGAAGGGGGTCCTGGCCAGTATTTGAGTAAGTGCCTCTGTTGCGGGGATTCCGCCAGGGGTGGTCTCACTTGTTTCTATGTTCTCAATGGTGGAATACTCAAGGTCAAAGAAAACATGCAGGGCCTCAAACCTCAGGTACTTCTTACCGCCCTCGCCAATGCGCTGTATACTCTGGATACGGAAGGGCTGCCCGGCTGCACTCACTACCATGTCAGCCTCGATGTTCAGGGGCACAAGACCGCCCACTGGATAATCGAAGCTCAAGGAGTAGTTGCCGTTGACCGTGTGCCGTACCACCGGGTCCTTAGCCTTCCTCAGTTCCGCAACAAGAAAAGAGCTGGCCGCAGTGGTTCCCCATGCTTCCTTTGTAATGTTCCCCTTGAACAGTTTCATGTATTCCAATGCGGTCACCTCCTTTTGGTTAGTACAACCTTATATTTTAGATTCGCATTAACCCCGCCACCAACATTGAGTGACATGGTTGTATCGTGAATCACGGGGAAGTCCCCGGAGTATGGAAACGCCTGGCGCTTGCCGTCCTTGAGCGTGTACACCAGCTCGTTGACGCCGTCTATTATCAGGTGTGTGGATTCAGTAACCCCGGCCTCCAGTTTCAGGAAGTTCTTGTTCTGGTCGTTGCCTCCCCAGACCTTAAACCCGGTGCTCCAGGTCCCAATGAGGTTCATCACAAATCCGTCAGCTTCCCTGAGTGAGATGCTCCAGGTGCTTGATGCTCCGTCTGAGCTCTTGTAATCCACATAGGACGACATTACGCTCACGCCAGTAGTAGTCCGGCCATAATCATCTTCAATGATAGGAAGAAGTGCGCCATCAACACCTACAACGGGCATCAGTTTTTGTCTGATAAACATTCCGTCATCCCTGATGAAACTACCTATGTACATTGTTGCATAGGGAGGGTCGCACATGAAATCAAAAGTAACATGAGCATGACGCCTGCCTGTGTAGGAGATAGGGGAGACGCCCTCAACCCGGCCAGTGTAAACCCAGTCTGGGTCCGTCCATAACTGAAGCGTACGGGCACTCATGAACCAATCTCTCTGTGATGTGAGCTTCTGGATGGCATCAGCCCGGTCCGTCCCGGTAGCCTGGAGCATGATTTTTATGGGTTGCGGGGGCATGGAGAACACCGTGGGGCCCCCTCCTACAGAACCAGGAAGGGGCTCACGATGCGCAACGATGTTCGGGAGCATGAAGCGGTCAACAACATTCACCCGGAGGTTTACTGTGTAGTGATTGCTTGATAGTCCATTTAGCATGATGTATGGGGTCATGTTGTTACCTCCTTGCTCTTTGTAGTTCCGTGTTCATGGCCGATGCCAGTTTCCTGATGTCTGCCTCTTCACGGATGGTCAAACCGTTCATGATGATTTGGATGCTCTCGTTACCGCCCATTGCGGGGATAGCGGAGCCGATTGCTGTCATCTGGCGTTTCACGGCCTCGTCCATGGACTGGGTGAGCGCCGCCAGCGTCTGGGCCACTCGTTCCTTGCCAGCCTCAATGCCGGTGGTCAAGTGCTCTGCAAGGCTCGCCCCTGCGTCCTGCCACTGATTGCCATAGGAGGCTATCAGGTCGGTCATCTTGGAGAGGTTGCTGCTCATAACCAGCCTGAGGGCTTCCTGGCGGATGTTCTCCTCGCTGGTGAGCTCTTTATAACGCTCCTGTACAAGTCGCTTCTCTTCGTTGATGGCGTCCTTCTCGTCCTGCCTGGAGAGTTGACGCTGCCTGAGGGCTTCTGCCTCCTCCATCTTCGCAATCTCTGCCGCCAGTTGACGGCGCTCCCTTGCGGACTTCGTAACAGACAGGGCCCGCTGCTTTTCAGCCAGTGAAGCTTCATAGTCAGCCCGGCGCTGTTGTTCGTTCTCTGCCTGGGTGAGCTTGTCCAGGGCTGCCATACGCTCGTCCAGTATCTTGAGCTCTGCGTCCCTCTCTGCGCTAAGACGGTTCTTGGTGGCCTCTGTGATGGCCCTGTAAGCCCGTTTGATGTACTCCTGTTCCTTATTCTCGTTGTCCTTCCTAAGCCCTTCACGGAGGCTGTAAAGGCGTTCCTCGATGGTGCGGAGCTCCTCAACGCTCAAGTTGTGGGCCGCTTTAATGCGCTCAAGGCTGGCTATCTCCTCGTCAACGGTGAGACGGCCCATGGCTTTGTTGTGGTCCAGCAGTGCGATGTCCCATTGATATTGCTCGTCCCTCAGGCGTTTCCGGGCCTCGTGAAGCCGTACATCCAGCTCCTTGCGCTCCTCATTAGAGAGCTTGTGGGCCTTCGCAATCTGCTCCAGGGCCTCTATTTCCTGGGCGATGGACATCTGGTTCATGGACTTCCGATACTCGATGTTGTCATAGGCAGAGTCCAGGCTTCTCTCCCGGATTTCCTTTTGAACAGCGTAGATGCGTTCCTGGATGTCCCGGCGCTCGTCCTCAGTGAGTGCGGACTTGCCTGTGGCAGTGCGGTATTTATTGAAGATGGCGTTTAGCTTATTCAGCTCTTGCTCTATGCCCACCCTGCCCATTTTGATGTCGTGCTCAAGGGCCTTCATCTCTTTGGCAAAGGGAGAGTCACCACGGCTGCTGCCACCACCACCCCTGCTACCGCCGCCGCCTGAGGAGACAGTGCCTATTGGCCTTAAGCCGAATAGTTTGCCCAGGAAGCTGTTAGCAAAAGCGTCCCAGACCCTGGACAGGGAGTTGATGGCGCTAATCGCTGGGCTCACGTTCAGGTTCAGAGACGGGGTAGAGGCCGCCACCTGGGTGATTTTGGCCACCATGCTTGCCGCTGTTGAAGCGTCCACGCCCAGCTTCTGGAGCTCTGCCTGGATGTTCTGGAGAGCTATGCTTGCCAGGTTGCCCATTTCAGAAGCGCTGTCACCGATGTAACCCAGGTACTTAGCAGCATCAGCCTGAGCCTGTGCCCATTCCTGAGCGCTTGCCCTGCCTTGCTCCTGAGCCTGAGCCACCTTCAAGATGCTCTGGTACTTCTCTGCCAGCCCGGTCTTCTGGGCCATTTCCTTGTTCAGCCTATTGGCTTCTGCTGTGGTCTTGTCCAGGACCCCTTGCAAGCGTTTGGAGGCTTCCTCTGCGCTCTCAAGCCCGGCCTCAAACCGTGACATATCCAGTGCGTCAATGGCGCTCTGGGCCTTGGAGGTATCCAGTTCAAGCCCCTTGTCCCGGAGCTGGTCTGCGTACTTCATGACCTCCTCAAGCTGGCCAATCAGTGCCTTGAGGTTTTCAGCCTGCTGGCTATCGCCCTCGCCCGTGCCCTCTAAGCCCTCCAGAGCGTCCTTGTAAAGGCTGATTTGCTCCGTCATGCTCTTGTACAGGAGGGTGAACTCCGTAGCCGTGGACCGCTGTTGAGCGATGAAGTTGTTGATGGAAGCCTCTGCCTCCGCAATCGTGGAGGGGACGGCTACGCCCATTTGGGTCAAACTGTCAGTGGCCTTCTTCACCATCTCCTCGGTGACATTGGCCATACCGCTCATACTGTCCTTGAGGATGTTAAGGGCGTCAATGGTTGCGTTCTGCTGGGTGCTCGTGCGGCCAATACTCCGTATCTCGTTCATGGCGTCATTGCTTGCCTTTGTGATTTCGGCAAAAGCCGCCTTAGCAGCATCAGCATCCCCGCCAATCAGTTCTCCGACCCTGGACTCCCGGACAGCAGACTGCAACGCCTTCACAGCATCGCTCATGCTCTCCACGTTATGGATAACAGGGGAGAACGCCGGAGCAAGCCTTGAAAGCATGGCCTCCATAAAGCCCGTGCCCTGGCCCATGTCGTGGGTTGCCTTTTGTGCATACTCCACAATCTTGTCCCAGTACGTCTGTAATGCCGGGATTTCTGCGTCCTGTATCTGTGCGCCTGAGAGGAGCTTCTTGTTTAGTTCTTCCATGCTCCGTAAAGCAGGGCCCAGGTCCGCACTCGCCAGGGCGCTTGCATAGGCGTGCATTAGCCCGGACATATCGAAGTCGGGGGAAGCCTTCTGGGACTCCGCAAATTCCTTGAAGATACCGTCCAGGACAGCCTTCACCTTTGCGTTGATTTCGGTCCCGGCTGCCTCCGCTGCGTTAGCGGCTGCGTCCATCTCTGCTTCTATCCACTCAGAGAAAGCACCGTCATCACCCCTTGGAGCGTTGAAGGTATCACTCTTGAGCGCTTGTTTTGCCCTGTCAGCGATTTCACCGACATTCGTGATGATTCGCATATTCGCCTGGTTGGAGGCTTCAGCAAGCTCATACAGCCGGACATTAACATTAGTGAGTTCATCAGCAAGCTCAGCCATCTCCTCAACGACCGCTGAGGTGCGCTCAGGACGTGCGGCCAGTGCCTCAAAGCGTCTTTCAAGGTCAAGCCTGCGCTCCTCAAGCTGCAGAATCTCTTCCAGGGCCCGGCGCTCTGCCAGGTTCCTCCCCAGGTCTGACTCCTGGAACTTAGTCCGGGACTCCTGGGCCTTTGCATCCTTTGAAGCCTGTAATTGCTTGAGTTGTTCCCTGGTGAGTTCCCGTGCGGCGTCTGCCGTGGTCTTGTAGCTCGCTCCCTGCTTGTCAATGGCCTCTGTACTAATCCCAAACTGCGTAGCAAGCCTGCCCTGTATATCCGCCAGCTCCTGGGTCTCAGAGAGGGTCCTGTGCTGCTTGACACTAAGTTCCTCATACCTGGCGGTCATTTCTTTCAGGTTCTTTGTGCTCTGTTCAAGCTCTTTAAGACGCTGTCTCTCTGCCTCTCTTTTCTTCTCTTCTTCCTCCCGTGCCCGTTCGATAGCCTTTGAATGAGCCGTCCAGAGAGCCGTCACAGCGCCAATAGCAAGAGAGATACCAGCCAGCAGAGGGAGGGAGACCTTGATGGCCGTGCCAAAGAGCGTAACGCCGCCAGCAGCCGCCTGGAGGGAGGCATTGAGCGCCTTGAGCGCCTGGACACCTTTAGTAACAACCGTCATCCCGGTCATTGCCAGAGTGAAGCCAGTAATCCCTGCAGTAGTCCCAGGGAAGGTCTTTGTGATGTTTTCAAGCGTTCCAAGAAAGCCCCCCAGAGCCTCTGTTACAAGCTGAACGGAGGGGGACATAGCCTCGCCATAAGCCCGGGCAAGGCGCTCTCCAGTCATGGCGGTCTCTGCCTGGGCCCCAGCAAGTGTGTTCTGGAGCTTTGCAAGGTCGCCTGTCTGGTGTGCAGTTTCACGGGTGAACCCCGCTATCTCTGCCTGTATTTTCTGTTGGTCGGTTAGTGCTGCAACAGTGGTGCCGATTGAAGCGGCGTACTCCTTATGCATTATACTGAGGTTTTTCGTAACCCCCGCATTATCCACAAGTATCGAGTTCTGGTTGCGGACACCTTCCGTAGCAGTTACAACCGCCTGGGCCAAAGTCAACTGACCCTGCCGCCCGAAGGCTGCTGCGTCTTTTAACTGGGTGATGGCTGTGATAGCCTCGCTCAGGGTGTAGCCCCTTGAGAGCAAGTTCTTGAGCGCCGTAGCAGCTGAACCAGCGTCCAGGAAGGCGTCTGTGAGCCCGTCCAGGGCCCCGGTCATTTCATCGCCTGTGATACCCCTGCCGGATGCAACAGAGCCCAGGCCAATCAAGGCAGCCCTGTAACGGTTCATGGCTTCGATGCCCGTCTCAATGGCAGACACCACGGCGTTAAACAGTTTCACAGCGGCAGCAGTTGCAGCGGCATACCCAGCCACAGCAGCAGCGGACATCTCCTCTTGAGCCTTCCCTGCCCTTTCAGCAGTGCTCTCTATGTCCTGGTTCGCCTTGGACACCTTTTCAGCTTCAGCGACAGCCCGGGCCATTGCACTGTTAGCCCTGGAAAGAGCCTCAGTCCTACGCAACAGCGCCCGCTCTGCCTTTTGTGCTTCATCGGACTCCTTGCCATGCAGGGCGACCATCCGCTCAAAGTGAACGGTTGCGTCCATGACAGCCCGGGATGCTTGCTTGTAACGAGCTGAAGTTAGGGCGATATTGCGTTCAAGGCGCTCCATGGATGGTTGCAGCCTACGCTCTTCCTCTGACATCTTAGCAAGAGAATCAGAGAACTGTTTTGCGCCTTCCTGAATACCACTGGCATCAGCCCGGATTCGCATTACAATGGAACCAACATCAATCTCTGGCATTGCCTATCCCTCCTTTCTTTTACATTTCATCAGCAGAAATCTCCTCAATCGCTGGAGGCTTTGGCTTTTGCATTTCTGCGTATTCGTCCATCATGATTAAGAGTTCGTCCAGATAGTAATCGTTCAGGATTCGCTCTTTGGCTCCAACTCCGTGTCCGTTCCCGTCAAGGAAGACAAGAAGTCGCTGGAACCAATACCTGGGGTCTGCGTCTGTTTGGTTACGCTCGCTAAGACGCTCCGAGCGTTCTTGAAAAAATCGGAGAGGTCGTTCAATGCCCAGAACTCCTTCACAACCTCCATCATTTCAGTGGGCGTGAGATTGTCCCAGTTCGGGTTATCATCAGCCCCAACGATAGAGCGGAGGATGGCCACAAAGCGCTTCGGAACCAGGGTCATGAACTTCACCGTGGTCTCCTGGAGCTTGTCCGGGGTCATGGTTACGAAATAGGCCAGGATATTAGAGGGTGTCATGCCCGGGAACGCCTCTGAGAGGACCTCATAGATAATCGTCCCCATGCGCTCCATCACCTCGAAGTACCGGCCCACTGGCTGCTTCTTGACCTCAATCCCGTGGAGGACCTTGCCCTTTGGAACGGAAATACGGAATGACTTAAACATCCCGCTTAAAAACTTGGGAATCATTCTGGCTCCTTTCTATAAAAAAGAGGGAGCACCCCATAAAGAGATGCCCCCCTGAATACGGATGATGGCTTAACCGCCAGAGGGCGCAACCGCCTCAATGGTGTCCAGCCAGGAGATGTCCGCCATTTGACCCGGCGCAGGAATCTCGCTGTCCTTTGTATCACGCACAGCGCCGTCCACATCACGACCCTTACACTGGAAGGTAAGAGTGTACTGATTGACCTCGTTCCCGGTGTCAAGCAGGGCTTTACCATCATGGGTGTAGTTGGTGAGCGTCACGGCGAAATACTTGAACATGCGCTTGCTCTGGTCCATGCGGAGCATAGAGAAGACCATGGCGATTTCAGGTGCGGTCTGGTTTGCCAGCTCCCGGAGAACCTTCGTTGCGTTGTCGTAGTCCGCCCCCAGCAGGGTGCCCAGGGTCTCCAGCTCAATCTCGTTCACGCTCACATTGAGGGTGGTGAACTTGTAGTCGGAGCCCATTGCGTAGATACCGTCATCCCCAGGAATCTGGTACTCTTCACGGGTCTCATCCCTTGTGCAGGAACGAGCACCAACGCCCAGAGCCAATTTTTCAGGGGTCACGGCATAGTTCTCTTTGTCGTTCTTGCTAATGAGGAAGAAACCCAGGTCAGCAAAACCTTTCAGGGCCTTTCTTTTTACAGTTTCAGACATTGTTTATACCTTCCTTTCAATTTAAGCCAATCATGGCTATCTCGGTGTAGACTGTGACGGCCTTCGGGTCCCTGTTCAGGACTATGGGCATCCGCCTTACCCTGCCAATTACAGCGCCGTCATAGGGTAAAGGGATAAGACGTTCATCCAGGCCGGAGTCAAGCAGATTAGCAACCCTCTTCGCTTCGACCATGGCCTTGTTGTAGTCGGAGGAGCGGACACGATACTGGATGTACCTTGTACCAGAGCCGTCATTCATGCGACCCACTGTATGGTTCCAGAGGAACACAGCGGAGCACTCCACAGGCTGGTCCGGCATATTGTCGATATGAACAGTTTTGCCCAGTTCCTCTTCAAGGTAAGTGCTCAAAGCTGCCATCATATCAATCACCTCCCGCCTGTAGTCCGTCCCGGATTGCGTTGCCTACCATTTGAGCAATCTCTGGAAGAGCGTCATACATGGCCTTCTCAAGGAACTTCGCCTCGCCTTCGTCATGATGATAGTCAACCATTTCATGCTGCTTTGCTGCGTATGGCTCCGGGTAGTAGATAGTGCCCACGATTTCGCCGTCTGGCTCAACGGTCACAACGGCCTCGGATGTCCGGGTTAGGTCGCCCATGTCCCGGGGTGCCCGGGCGTTAGAATCGACAAGAATCAAGTCAACTACATCCTGCATACCATCGGTGGTTGTACCGGGTACGGAAGAGAGCATCCCTGTTATTTTCTTGCCTATCGCCCAGACACCAGCCTGGAAACTGCCTGCTTTTCTTTTAGCCATTACATCCTCGCCTCCCAGTGGTCCACAGCACCGTTAACCCTTTTCTTTTCAGCAGCGGAGATAACGGCCCATTCAATGCCATCGTAGGTGACAAGGTCGTTAGGCTTAACAGGCTTGTCGGAGTAAAGTACAGCCTCTGATACAACTTCCTCGCCCTCCCTGTTCAGAATGAGTTTGGAATCGTACTGGAAGCGGCACCGCAATGTCTCAGGGTCTGCGAACTGCGGGGAGCCCGTCTTATCACGACCCAGGAACCTACGGTGGGGGAGAGAGTCCTTGAATCTGTGTGACATGATGCCCATTACAAGTACCTCCCCTTGTACGGGTTAAGAAGCGCCGTGATTGCCGGGGAGAACCCGCTCATGGGGTTATTGGCAGCACCACGGGCCCCAGTGCTCAAGTAGGTAACAGAGGCGTCTCCTATGCGTTCGCTCTGGATGATGTCGCCGCTGTTCTCCGTTGCACTGTCGAGCTGTTGGACAAGGAACAGACAGGCTTGCTTGATAGGCCCCGGGATTCTCTCAAGGCCGCCCACATACTTAACATCGTAGCCTTGTGGAGCGTATGGCCATTTGCCCAGGTTCCGATACACAAGCCCGGTATCCTTGTCGTAGTTGTAATCTGTTACCTCGCTATCAGTTCCGCCAATTTGGATGCTGATGATTTCATTCACCGGGAAGGCGTGGAGGCGCAGGACGGTCCCAGATTGCCTCACACGCTCGACCCGTTCTTTTAGTTCCAGCTTGCGCCTGAGATAGGACTCGATAAGCTCAGTGGCCGTGCCAATCAAACTAACGAGCCTGGTATCGTCCCCGGTTTCCGTCAACGGGATTCCAAGAACGCCCTTGACCTCATTCAGAGTTACTAACTCAACCACTGTGCTTATCCTCCTTTCTCAAAGTCGCAATTGGCTTACCCGAGGTGTGCGATGTGCTTGAAAGCCTTGTCGTTGATGACCTTTCCATCGAAGCGCTTGTAGGCGAGGAATCCGACCTGGCCAGTAGCTGCGTACAGCTCGTTCAGGCGCTGGATGTACAGGCCCTTGCGGTCGTAGATACGGAAGTAGCTGAAATCACCAAACAAGACGGGCTTCTTTTCAACCCCCGCCTCGGTAGAAAGGCCGGGCATGAAGGGGCTGGTGTACAGCGGCTTGCCCAGCAGGGTGTCCGGTTGACCCGCCTGGTAAGAGGGCTGCCAGATGTACTGGCCATTGGCATCCTTCAACTTGCGAACGGCTTTAACAAGCTCATCGCTTGCCAGGAAAACGCCCTTCTTCCGATAACGGCTCTCCACTCCGTACATCAGGTCAATCAGGTCATCACTCGCAATTTCGCCTTCAACAATGACATAGCCATCGGTATTGGTACGGTTCAGAAGAGCGTTATCAAAAATGCCTTCGTTGCCGTTGATGAACATGTCCTCTTCCAGGTCGGAGAAGGTTTCGCCAAACTCGTCCCGAATCCAAGCCTCAAAGTCAATCACGATGTCCTGAAGGGCCTCAACGGTGATGGCCGCTATAGCAGCCGCCTTATAAGCCTTGAACTTCTTGACATCGAACTTTGCGGTGGACAGCGGGATGTTTTCGCCCTCACCAACGATGTATGCCTTCGGCTTTTCAATGGTGAAGGGGATGTCAACGTCACTGGCGGACATACGCACATCGGCCAGCTGGCGAATGACGTTATTCTCCTTGCCAAAGTCCAGGAGGGCCCTCTCCAGGACGGAGGGTGCCAGGACACCAGCGCCAGCGCTCAGAGCAACGCCCAGAACGGCACGCTCTTCACGGGAGTCCTGTCTCAGTCCCTGTGCAGGACCGCCCAGCATATAGCGGAGCAAGTTGGTGCGATACTCAGGGGTATCATTCACCGGGGTGCTCGGGTCCACGCCGTTACCGGGCTGACCACGCCGCTCCCGCTGGTTTGCGCTTTCGTTCAGCTCTGCGTCCAGTGCGGCCTGACGCTCCTCACGCTTGATAGCGGCCTGGAGGTCATCCACTTCCTTCATCAGAGCTTCGTATTGGGGGGTCTCTTCTGCTGTCAGCTCACGCTTTTCAGCGGAAGCCTTGTCCAGCATTGCACGTCCGGCTTCAATAGCACGGGCACGCTTTTCCATGAGTTCCTTGATTTTAGGGTTCATAATCTTACCTCTCTTTCTTTTAGGTCCAGTTTTTGCCTTAACAGGCTGTTGGGGTTGCTCTTTGGCTTTCTATTGAGGTGTTCGTCCAGCACTTCACTGGCAGAACGAGCGGAAACCTCAGAGCCGTGGTAGGCGGGGTAGGTCACAATGGAGACATCAAACAGCTTCACCTTTATCAGGGTGCGCTCTTCAACCTCGTCCACTGTCTGCCATTCATCTTCAATGACAGCGAAGGCAAAGGAGCATTGGTTGACATCCCCTCTTTTCACACTTTTGTGAAGGTCCCGTGCCCATTGCACATCGGGGGCTTCAACCGTATAAAACAAGCCACGCTCATCCTCAGACAAGTGCAGCGTGTTAGCCTTGTTGCGTCCAAGTACGAAGTTTGGGTCGTGATTGTATAGAGACCTGATGTCGTCCTCTACAATCGTCTCAGAAAAGGCACCAGGCTTAATCACCTCCACAAACCGCCTTCCTGTAAACGGGTTGCAGAGGACCTGGCTGCGTTCATTAAAAATCGCCGCATACCCTTCAAATCGGATAACGGCGTCTTCTGTAGGTTCCAATGCCCTTAACTCAAGGGTCATTGACCGAATCTCACGTTTCATGAAAACCTCTCTCTCTGCTACAAGTCTGGCTTGACTGTGCAAGTGCAGCCGTTATGCAGCGGTGGTGTGATGTTGTGAACGGGTTGACCGTGCTGGCCCTTGCAAGCCTCACAGTCCCCGGGGCTCGTCTCCCAGACCATGGATACACCAGCCTTGCGGTAAGTGCGTACCAGGGTCTTGTTCATGGCGATGCAAGCCTCAGTCTTGGCCATCTCAAAGCCCCTTGAATTGAAGGTGCTCAAGCCAATAAGAACGCTCTCAAGCAAGTAATCGTCCGGGTCCGTCATGGAATCCTTCAGGAGGCGTTCAACCCGGGCTATGTTCTGCTTATGCAAGCGTTCAGCGGTCTCCTCCAGGTAGAACTTCAACTTGCGCTCCTGGTACTCCTGCCCGGGGCTCTTGTCTCCAAGCAGGACGGCAGCACGCTCAAAGGCTTTGTCAGAGATTGAGGTGATGGCCTTAACCACAGCCTCAGGCAGCTCCCGGGTCTCCTTGAAGTAGTCCCGCACAGCGTCAACGGCTTCCAGCTTCATCTCAATGCCGGAGCCCCTGATGCCCTCTATTACGTCTCTCAGGTTCTCGCCCTCTTGCTTGAGCCAGTCCTTGATACCGCCCAGGAGAGCGCCAAAGGCACCGTAGTCAATGCGAAGCCGGGACAACCACTCGTCCGGGTCCACTGGCTCCACACTGCGCTTGCTCTTTGGTTCCTGGACCGGGGGCTCCTTCTTCGGAACCTCCTTCTCTGGTACAGGTTCGTTTAGAGGGGCCAGATTCAATGGCCTCAACAGGACGTCGCCACCCTCTACCGGATTCATGTTCTCCTTGATTCGCACTTCGTTTGGGGACATGATGCCGTTCTGGATAGCAATGTTGTACGCATCCATCCGGCTTTTTGTGTCGCCCCTCAAGAAGCCAGCCGTGTCATGCTCTGCCAAGAACAAGTCACGCTCGCTTTTACGAAGTAGCTTAAAGCGGATGGTCTGTTCCCAGCGCCGGAGCCAGGGGTAGAGCGTTCTTTGAAGGTACTCAAGGCTCTGGTGCTCAATATTGCTGAAGGTCGCCCTCTCCAGGTCCCCAATCAAGTGCGGGGGAACCCTGAAGATTGAGGCGATGTCAGCTCTCTGGAACTTCCTTGTCTCCAAGAACTGGGCGTGCTCCGGGGGGATTCCAATGGGCGTGTACTTTGCTCCATGCTCCAGAAGTGCTACGGAGTGAGCCTTGCCCAGCCCTGCAAAAGCGTCCCTGAATGACTTAGCAGTGCGCTCATAGCCGTCATCATCCATCTGC
>Ga0123334_1003410_pt1 | contig 17231 bp, 17 predicted proteins | sample BiotimSIPDNA_FD_89706 | JGI IMG/M metagenome (GOLD analysis project Ga0123334, IMG submission 89706) | Anaerobic biogas reactor microbial communites from Washington, USA - Biogas_R1 time_0 SIP DNA | ecosystem: Engineered > Bioreactor > Anaerobic > Unclassified | place: Washington, USA... | reverse complement strand
ATTTAATTTGAACCAGAGTTAAAAATAAAATCTGTATTATTTGCTCCAGCACCGAAAATATGAGAGTAAAAAGTTTCACCAGAATTAGCGGTAAGTTGCCTGTCTATTGTAAAGTCACCAATAATTGTAGCGTTATCAAGAACAGTACTATACATGGCTGCATGGGTATTTGAATGGAAAGAATTTTCAATAACAGAACCTGTAATTTTTGCCGTTGAACTTTGCTTTATTACAGAATTTGCCGTTTCTATATTCCCATGCACTTCAGCTCTATTTCGCAAAAGAACTGATTTTGTAGAATAGATATTACCTATCAGAGCATCTACTCCAAGACTTACCCCATAAGTTTCACTAAAATTACTGCCATAAGATGCTACCGGACAATAAGATCCACTCAAAGAAACACAAGTAGTTCTATCATTTAATAGAAGCCTTTCTTTGGCAAGGAGGGCTGTTATGTAGTCTTTGCAAAGAGGTATTTCTCCTAAAGGATATCTTGTTGCATCAAAACGATCACAGCTATTGTTTTCTTGATTATCACAATAACCATCACCATCAGAATCTCTGTCAATAGCTGCATGTAAACCATCTCCATCAAAATCGGATTGATCTATGTAAGAGATTTGTGGTAGATTGATGGTTTGATTAGTAAGTTTGAAAACATAAGGCATAAATATATTGCTTTCAGTTTCACACATTTTAAAATGTTTAATTTCTTCATAATCATTGATGCCATCACCATCAGAATCCGGATTCAATGGATTTGTTCCAAATCGTTGAATTTCATCAAAATCAACAATTCCATCACCGTCTGAATCATTAAATACGCTTGCATTTGCAGAGCGGCCATTTGCGTAAAGAGGGGGAACATAATAAGAAAAGAACATATCAGCACTTATATTGGTTCCTGCAATAGCGTCGATTATAGCTCCGATTCCATTAATGGCAAATTTTGTGATAATATCACTTCCCCAAAAAGACAAATTACAATAACGACGCCATTCAGACCCACCCATATTATCGGTATTTAATAAATGAATATATACCTTGCCGTTATTTGCGATTTTATAGCCGTTCAAGACCATCGAGTGGGCTCCATTATTTCCTCCATTTTTTCCTCCATTAAGCTGAGAAACGCCTATTATGTTTCCTGATTCAATCGCAGAAATAATATTTGGTTTGTTTGAAAAAATTGTTCATCAAGTGTATAAATAGAAACAGCTTCTGTTAACCCTACAAGTGCTAGCAATACAATTATTAATTTTTTTGCGCTCATTTTTTCGTTATCCCCAAATGAATATAATAGAAAACGGATTAAAATTGCAAAGGAGATTCGTTTAATCTCTATGAAAAATATACTCTATTAGTGTCAAAAAAACTACTACAAATATTCAGCAATTAAGATTTTAAACTTAAAAACGTTTTTTATGTCGTTAATTTCAGTTGGTTCGTATTGCAAACCAGTTGAATAATCTCCATTATTAGGCCATTTTTATTGTCTATATTTTGGAGATGTAAGGGGGGAGACAAAAAAAGCCGCGGACTTTAATCTCGCGGCTTATTTTCTAAAAATGATTCACCTTATTCCATTTCCAGAACCATATTCAAGGTTTGCTCTGGCTTATTGAGTGTCATCACGGTATCTCTTGTGATGTATCCTTCTTTTTGTATAGAAATGGTGTAAGTATTAGGCTTAACAGATACTGTTGTTGGAGTAACTTGTTTTGCTTTTCTCTTATTCACATAAATCGAAGCGCCTCTAGGAGATGAGAATATTTTTAAAGAGACTTTATTTCCAGAGGATGCTTGAGAAGATGCTTGCGTAGAGGTAGATGTTGATTTTGATGTTGTATTAACTTCTTTTTTCACCTCTTTCTTTTGAGCTGGAGCAGCACCTGTAGATGGCTTCCACATATTATCTTCACAGGAATATTGGTAGGTAGGAGCTCCATCCATAATAGGAGTGGTATTCACAATCGTTCCACTGGAAGAAGTGCATAGAGGTAGATTATCTGGAGAATAGGTCGCAAATGCATTTTTACATGTAATAATTGAGAAACCAGCTGCTTTTTCTAGTTTTTTATCAAAAGTAGGTTCATAGCGGCAAGCAGCTAAAATAAGTTGGTCATTGATATAGGCTGAATCCTTGTAAGATTTTATGCTAAAGGTAACGTATTCATCAACGGTTTTTTTTCTCATTTCATATGGAATCAATGTTTTTGCAAATGCAAGAGCCTTTTCATCTTCTTCTGTATAATCATAAAGTTTCATTGAACCTTTAATGGATTCTTCAATAAACTTTGTGAAATAAGTTTCAAAAGGATAAATGGTTCTTGTTTTTTTGACGTACTTTATTTGTTCTTTAACAACTTCTCTCATGCAATTTTTGATCCAAGAAGCCCGTTCTTGTTTGACTCCTTCTGTATTCCCTTCAGATTCCATGAGTTCTGCATAGGCCGTAAATTCGCCATCGGTTAAGATGTCTTCTTCACATTCAGCACGAGTCGCTTTTCTTTCAGTGCTGACTTCTTCTTCGTACTTTTCTAGAATTTTATCAAGACCGTTCTTCTTAATGTCTTTTAGGAGGGGAGTCCATTCTGAAATTTTGGTGCTGTCAAGGGCACTTTTACAAAGTTGAAAATTGTCCTTCTTAATACAAGCCGTTTCTAGATAAGAACGAATAAATTCTTTTTCACAGTTGGAATAGAGTAAATTAGGCTCTTTGGCAAAACGATCACCAAAAAGAATTTGGCCGTTTTTGACTGTAAGGGAAGCTGGGCAATAGATGTCCATGATTTTTAGGTTATTGACAATCGCCTTGGCTGCTTTCATATCCTCGTTGTCAATCGCATCTTTTAAGCCTTTGTGAACTTCAGCTGTTACAAAGGAAGAACCAAGTAAAATGAAGGCCACAAAAAAAGAAATAGTATGTTTATTAATCAAAATATGTTCCTTTGTTAGTTACTCCTACTTTTATAGGAGTATTAATTTACCACACCAAACCATCTATTCTTCTCTCTGGTGAAAAAATATATTTATATTTAACAAAAATATAAAATTAAAAACTATTATGTTTTTTAGAATTTTTTTTTACATCAATAAATCAAAAGAGAGGAAAAATGCTCAAATATTTTAAAGAAATTACTTTACTAGCATTAACTGCAATTGCTTTTACAGCATGTGATGACACTAGTTCTGCAAAAAATGAAGACAATAATGACGTTATTAATTCATCTTCATCAGAGGTTACTGAACAATGTACCGAGGTTTTTGCTTGTGATGCGATTGTAAAAGGTGATTATTCTACTTGGAATTTTATTCGTAAGGATAGTTTCGGTGACGATATGGAATATATCTACTCTGTAGACGGAAAAACGCTTGTTTTGACAACCATAGATTCCGAAGGAAATAAAAAAGTGGACGATAGTGCGTATTCGTTCTACGATATGACTAAAGAAAGCAGTCAAGAAATGGCGTTCAATGCGGTTAAATCGACTTGCGTCGATGGTAGCGGGAATGATCGCATGAAAACAGTGTGTGAATAATCTTAACGTTGTTAAAAAAAATAAAAGCCGCAGACTCATGGTGTCTTGCGGCTTTGTTTTTTGGAATATCCAATACTATTTTAGCCAATCTTTATTTTTTAATCGTTCCTCTATTGTATTATGAATTAAATCATCTAAAGTGATATGATCTAAGTATTGATTGATGATATTATTTAACTTTCCCCACATTGGTAATGTTTTGCAATCAGCGGCACGATCACAAGTCGAAACACCGCATTCAAGACACGCTACAGGAGCAAGACTTCCTTCTGTGGAAAGAAGGATTTCTCCTATTTTATAATCTTTTGGATCTCTTATTAAGGAGTATCCTCCTCCTTTACCGTGAACGCCTTGCACAAGATTTTTCTTAGATAGAATCGTCATAATGGATTCTAAATATTTTTGAGATATATCTTGCCTTTCTGCGATATCTTTTAGAGGAATAAAACTCCCTTGACTATGTTCGGCAAGGTCTATCATCACTCGTAAGGCGTATCTGCCTCTTGTTGAAATCATCATATCGGGTACTCTTCAAATAGAACAGTGGATAAATAACGTTCTCCTGTATCAGGGAAAATGACTACAATGTTTTTTCCTTGATTATTAGGCATTTTAGCAAGTTTAATCGCAGCATGAAGAGCGGCTCCTGAAGAAATACCAACTAAAACGCCTTCTTTTTTTGCTACTAGTTTTGCCATACTTATTGCATCTTCATTTGAAACCGTAATAATTTCATCATAAATTTTTGTATCTAATACTTCTGGTATAAAACCTGCTCCAATGCCTTGGATTTTATGAACGCCAGCGACTCCTGTGGATAAAACAGGAGAAGAAGCAGGTTCTACGGCCACAATTTTTATAGAAGGAATTTTTTCTTTTAAATATGTTCCTGCGCCAGTAATTGTTCCTCCAGTTCCAACCCCTGCCACAAAAATATCTACGTTACCGCCAGTATCTCTTTCGATTTCTGGACCTGTAGTTCTATAATGTACCTTATGGTTTTCAGGATTCGTGAATTGACTTGGAATAAAACTATTTTCAATTTCTGAAGCGAGTTCTTGCGCTTTGGAGATCGCTCCTTTCATTCCTAAAGCACCATCTGTTAAGACAAGTTCTGCTCCGTACGCCTTGATTAATCGACGCCTTTCTAGAGACATCGTTTCTGGCATTACAATAATGATTCGATAACCTTTCATCGCAGCAATAGAGGCAAGTGCGATTCCCGTATTTCCAGAAGAGGGCTCAATAATAACAGAACCAGGTTTTAATATTGATTGAGCTTCTGCGGCTTCAATCATAGCATTGGCAATGCGATCTTTGACTGAACTTGTTGTATTATAGTACTCGAGCTTTGCAATGATTTTAGCATGGAGTGAAAGTTCTTGTTGAATCCTAGATAATTCCAAAAGTGGAGTATTGCCAATTAGTTGATTATTAGAAGTATATATTTTAGACATATAATCACCTTTTATTTAATTTGATTGAAACCATGTTCTAAATCAGCGATAAGATCATCTATATGCTCTGTCCCAATAGATAATCGAATGGTATTTGGAGTAATACCTGTAGCTAAAAGAGCTTCTTTAGAAAGTTGTGAATGAGTTGTGGAAGCTGGGTGAATCACTAAAGATTTAACATCTGCAACATTTGCTAACAAAGAAAATAGTTCCAAACTTTCGGTGAATTTTTGTGCTGTTTCTGCAGCCCCTTTCAATTCAAAGGAGAATATAGAACCTGCACCATTTGGAAAATAACGATCATAGAGTTCTTTTTGCTTTCCTGTGGCAAGAGAAGGGTGGTTCACTTTGCTCACTTGTGGGTGCTTGTTTAAGTATTCGACAACTTTTAATGCATTAGATACATGACGTTCTACACGAAGCGAAAGTGTTTCAAGACCTTGTAATAAGAGAAATGAATTGAATGGGGAAATAGTAGCACCTTGATCTCTCAATAAAGTCGTTCTAATTTTAATAATGTAAGCTAAAGGCCCACAAACTTCACCGAAAACGACTCCATGATAAGAAGGATTTGGTTTAGAAATTCCAGGGAATTTGTCATTTTGAAGCCAGTTGAATTTACCAGAATCAATAATAACTCCTCCCATCACGGTTCCATGACCACCGATAAATTTGGTCGCAGAATGAACCACAATATCAGCACCATGTTCAATGGGACGAAGTAAAAATGGTGTTGCAAAAGTACTATCTACAATTAATGGAATCCCGTGACGATGTGCTATTGTCGATATTGCTTCAAGATCCACGAGATCTGAATTAGGATTACCCAAAGCTTCTACATAAAGCAGCTTGGTGTTTTTCTGAATAGCCTTTTCAAAACCTTGTAGGTCATCTGGTTTCACAAAAGAAACTGAAATCCCTTGTTCAGTAAAGGTGTTTTTGAAAAGGTTGTATGTTCCTCCATAAAGATTTGAGGCCGAAACGATATGATCTCCAGCGATTGCAATATTTTGAATAGCATAAGAAATAGCCGCTGATCCAGAGGCTGTCGCGAGTGCCGCTGCGCCGCCTTCTAATGCTGCGATGCGTTGTTCGAACACATCTGAAGTTGGGTTCATTAAACGAGTATAAATATTACCGCTTTCTGTTAAATTAAAACGAGCTGCTGCTTGTTTGGAATCTTTGAATACATAAGAGGTTGTCGCATAAATAGGTACCGCTCTTGCCCCTGTCGCGACATCTGGAGTTTCTTGCCCTACGTGGAGTTGAAGAGTTTCAAATTTGTATTTTTTGTCTTTCATTTTTTACCTTTTAAAAAAAACCTACTAAAGAGGTAGGTAATAAGCCAAATATAAAACAACCTACCTACTAAGTCAATAGGTAAATTAAAATTTTATCGAAAAAAGAAATGTATTTATTACATCTTATTTTATCTGACGTATTTTAGTGAATATACAAGGCTCTGCTGGGGCAGGTTGTATAATTTGGACTCAGGGTATTTTTTGTATGATCAATAAAACCCCATTTATTGATATAAAAGGGGTACTTTTTATACGTCTTTCCAAGATTTCTTTGAATTTTAATATAAATTTCGAAGTATGAGTTTTTCATTAATAAGCTTCAACGGAAAAGCCCCAAAATTGGGCAAAAAAGTGTATTTAGCCGAAGGCGTACGGTTAATAGGTGATGTAGAAATTGGAGATGATTCATCTGTTTTTTTTAATGCCGTATTACGTGGAGATATTTCTTCTATACGAATTGGCTCTCGAACGAATATTCAAGATAATGTTACCATTCATCTTTCCTGTGAAAAAGGGGTAGTCGTTGGAAATGATGTGACTATTGGTCATAATGCTGTATTACATGCTTGTATAATTGAAGATCATTGCTTAATTGGCATGGGTGCCATAGTTATGGATGGAGCTATAATAAGAAAAAATTCTGTTGTTGCCGCTGGGGCTTTAGTGACTCCTGATAAGGATTTTCCAGAAGGCTCTTTAATTATAGGTGCTCCTGCCCGTATCGGAAGAGCATTAACCGTTGATGAAATGCAGATGAATGCAAGAGATGCCGCCAATTATGTTGACGTGAAAAATCGCTTACTTCAAGGTAGTTAATTATGTTAAAGTTTATTTTTTTGATTAATCCGATTAGTGGTGGAGGGCAAGGGAAGCTTATATATAAGTATTTGCCTGAAATTATGGAATCAATGGGGTTTCAAGAAAATGAATGGAGAGCCGAATTTACTCGTTCTGAAGATGTGGTTTCTTAAATTGATGGGGCTATAAAAACAACAGATACTTTAATCGCTGTAGGTGGTGATGGAACTGTTTCTACAGTTTTTTCTGTCTTATTAGACTCAGGTTTATCTGATTCTGTGAAGATTGGAGTTATTCCTTTGGGTACAGGAAATGATTTAGCTCGGGTTTTAAATCTATATAAGCCTTTTATTAATAAGGGACTTTTATTTTTAGTTCGTAGTTTAATTATGGCTAGTGCACAACCGTTAGATGTATGGAAAGTCAATGGGAAATTTGCATTAGCTAATTATTTCTCCAGTGGCATTGATGCTCGAATCGCTCACGATTTTAATAAGGCTCGTAGCCAAGGTGAAATTTCTGGCCGTTCAGTTTTAGCCAATAAATTACATTATGTGAAGCGTTTCTTTACAGATCGTCATTATTTTTTATCTAAAGGCTCTGTTACCATTATAAATCCTGAAGGCTTGTCAAAAAATTATAATGTCTCTGGTTATAGAACGGTCATTATCGGAAATATTCCAAGTTTTGCAAGCGGAGCTAATCCTTTTTTAAATTCAAAAATGTCAGACCAGTTGTTAGAAGTGGTATTTGTTCCAAATTTATTTGCTTTTTTAGGAGCCATTCTTTTAGGTAACATTCCTATTATTGGCTTTTTATACAAAACATATTTTCTAAAAAGCATAAAAGCTAAATCAATTCTTTTAGAATTAAATCCTTCAGAGTTTCATCAATTAGATGGCGAAGATTTAACCCAAAAATTAGGTTCTAAAATTTCTATAGAATACGGAATGCAAGTACAAATATTATCTTTGAGATAATGATGAAACCGATATTGTTATCAGAAATTGAGGCTTTTTTTAATATAAAAGCAGAAAAACAAGAGTCTGATTTTTTTTTAGAGGGCTTTGCTCCTATTGAAAAAGCCACATCAAAGGATATTTCTTTTTCCAATTTTTCTCAATTACCACATCAATTAAAAGAGATCAAAGCAGGGCTTTTATTTGTACCTCAAGATTTTGAAAATACTTCCTCACATATAAAATCGATACTAAGAGTAGATCATCCTTATCATGCGATGGTTTCTTTTTTAGAACATTTTTACATTCCTTTTATTTCTTTCCCTTCCTCTAAAATGGCGTCTACTGCGGTGATTCATCCTTCGGCAATCGTGGAAGGCGTTGTAGGGGAACATTGTCAAATTGGTCCTGGTTGTGTTGTTTCAAAAGGTGCTTTTATTGGAGATAAAACCATATTAGAAGCCAATGTTACTGTTTACCCCAATGTGATCATTGGTTCGGATTGTATTATTCAAGCGGGTGTAGTTATCGGAAGTCGTGGCTTTGGTTTTTATGAATTTAAGAATGAACGTTTTCCTGTTCCTCACGTTTCAGGTGTTCGTATAGGTAATTCTTGTGAATTTGGGGCGAACATGGTTGTAGCTTCTGGCTTTTTATCGCCGACAGTCATTGGAAACGAATGTCATTTTGATTCTTTTGTACAAATAGGGCATAATTGTACATTAGGAAATCGCATTTATATGGCTTCTCAATCGGGGCTAGGAGGCTCTACGATAGTAGAAGATGATGTGGAACTTGCTGGTGGTGCTCAAGTGGCAGGACATCTAACGATTGGTAAAGGGGCTCGTGTTGCAGCAAAAGCAGGCGTAACAAAAAATGTAGCGACAGGTGCAACGGTTGCTGGTTTTCCTGCTATAGACATTGATATTTGGCGAAGAGAAGTGATTGCCATTCGTCAAAAAGCGATGCATAAGAAAAGTGAGATTTAATCACTATGTTGTCATTAGAATCTCCTTCCTTATCTTATAAAAATACTTGTGTATCTATAGAGCATATTAGAAGACATGAACCTTGTGTATCTTGGTTTGTCAATGGAAAATGTCTTTGGCGTTCTGGAGATTTTAAAACATTTCAATCGTTAAAAAAAGAAGTATGTAGAACAACATTAATAAGTTCTCCATTTCAAACGATTGCTTCTCCAGAACATTTATCTCCTGTCTTTTTATTATGGAATCAAGAATCATTTAATATTCATGTGGATCAGATAGAAGTTCCTTTAATGGATGGAAGTGCTCTGCCTTGGTTTTTTGCATTACGTCATATAGTAAAAGCACCTCAGCCTCTTTCTTTTTATGATGCTCCTATATATGGAGAATGGACTTTTCCAAGTGGCTATGTAAAAATCACTCCTGCAGAAACATTTGAAGTAGAGTATTCGATGAATCGAAATCACTATTCTGATTCTGCATTTGTAAGTATCTATGATACTGTCGATTTATTTCCAATTTTATCTGCACGTACTTTTATTTTTGAAGAAGATTATGAGAAAGCAAGAAGAGATGGTTTGTTAGCTGGTGTAGACGAAAAAAGAGGGCTGTTATTGAAGATAAATTCATCAAATAGGCTGGAAGTCCTCTCTGGAGGCTCTTTGCGGCATCCTCAAGAGCCAATACTTCATAAAATTTTGGATTTGATTGGAGATTTAACCCTCCATTATCCTTTTTTACCTAAATTACGGATAACAATTCACAACGGTGGTCACATTGTCCATCATCAAATTTTAGAGAGGTTATTAGCTTATGTCCTTGCTTGAAACACTCCCCAAATCAAACACACCTGGTGTTTTATATGATGAATCTGTCGTCATGCAAATTTTACCTCAGAGAGATCCTTTTCGTTTTATTTCTTATGTAAAAGAAGTGGTGTTAGATGTAGAAAATCCACAAATCGTTGCTGTTCGAGAAGTAAAGGCCGATGAGTATTATTTTAAGGGACACTTTCCTCAAGAACCAATTATGCCTGGTGTTTTGCAAATCGAGACGATGGCTCAAGCGGGCTGTATTCTCGGTTTATTAGCTCACGAAAAAGAAGTCGAAGGGAAAAGACCTGCTTTTATGGGTGTTCAAGAATGTCGTTTTAGAAAACCTGTAGTTCCTGGGGATATTTTAACGGTAAAAGTGCAACTGAATAAGTTCAGAAAGGGAATTATGTTCTTTGAAGGCTCAATTTATCGCGGAGAAGAGCTCGTTTCTAATGCTACGCTCACCGCTGCGATGGTTTAATACACATCGTGTAAGTTTGTTTTTCCAAAGAGGTCAATACTTAGAGTATTGACCTTTTTTGTTGTTTTAATATACAACGTGTAATTTTTTTTTACGTTAGAGATCCAGCTTTTCTTAATAATTTTCTGATTAATTATAGGATAGGAGTGGTTTAATATGAAAAAATATTATTCTATGGTGTTGATTTTATTACTCGCTAGTTTTACAAATGCATTTGCCGAATGGAGTATTTTTTTACTTATAGGCCAGTCTAATATGGCTGGAATGGCTGCGACCCCTTCATCTATTGATCTTGAAGAATTAGAACAAGTTCGTGTATTAGGCTTTAAGGATTGTTCTAATCCTTCTCGAGTTTATAATGAATGGGATATTGCGTCACCACCTCTTCATAATTGTACTGAAGGCGTGGGCCCTGGAGATTGGTTTGCTAAAACGCTCGTTCAAGAAGGGTATCCTGATACGATTGGATTAGTTCCTGTCGCCATTTCTGGAGCTGGTATTGATTTATTTCGTAAAGGGATTTCTTATTCTTACAATTATACCCCTTTTGAGAATAATAGAGCAGGAGCAGGTTATGATTGGATGCTTACGAAATTAAGAAAAGCTCTTGAAAAAGGAAGTTTGAAAGGAATTCTTTTTCATCAAGGAGAGACAGATTGTTCGGGCTGGGGTGGTAATCCAACGACTTGGGTTTCTCGAGTAGAAGATGTGATTTCTGATATTAAAGCAGATTTAAATATCGACTATGATTTGCCTTTTATTGCTGGGCATTTATCTGATACAGAGAACAATTTTAAGCAAATGAATCCTTACATAGATCAACTTCCATCAGTGATTCCAAATACTCTAGTGGTTTCTTCAGAAGGCTTGTCTAGAGGAAGAGATAATATTCATTTCACCACAGAATCGCAAAGAGAATTTGGAAAACGTTATGCAAACGCTTTCTTGAATTGGCAGAAGGAAAATAGTTCTTCATCAACTTCAATCTCTTCTTCTTCGGTCACCGAATCCTCATCTTCAGAGAGTATAAGTAGTTCTTCAACTGAAATGATGTTTGTCAAATCGATGGATGTTGAATCCTCTATGTGGAACGCTTATGTAAATGGGGCTACTATACAAATCGAAAATATTTCAATTGGTTCTACAATACAACTCATGGACGTTCAAGGAAATGTTTTATTAAAAACAAAAGCCTCTTCAAAAGAGAATTCTTTTGTAATGAATCGTTCAGGTTCATTTATTTTAAAAGTGGGTAATAAAATTCAACAACTAAATATCAAAAAATAATTCGTTATAAACAAAATTTAAAATTCATAGTTTCCTTCTTACTCTCACAAAACAAAAAATGCTTTCCGGTTTATTTTTCGGAAAGCATTTTTTTGAACTTATAAAAAGCAGAATTAAGTTTTATCTTCTCCACGAAGCATAATCACTTTTCCTGTTCTAATGTATTCTATGATTTCAAATTTTTGACTTAAGCTTTTCATCGCGTCAATCTTATCTGTATTACCAGTAATTTGAATAATCATAGACGTTTCTGTCATATCAACAGTAACAGCCTTAAAATGGTCGCATAGTTGGAGCATTTCGGTGCGTTGTTCTGGAGAACACTTCACTTTAATTAAGGCAAGTTCTTTCTCAACTACATTCATATTAGTATGATCTTTAGCTTGAACCACATCCACTAACTTTTCGAGCTGTTTAATGATTTGCTCTAAAATAGTAGGATTGCCTCGAGCCACAATATTCATACGGCTGAAATTAGGATCTAAAGTTGGAGAAACGACTAGAGAATCGATATTATATCCGCGTCTTGAAAAAACAAGGGATATACGTACAAGTACTCCAGGTCTATTTGCCACCATAAGACTTATGGAATGAGCTTTTTCTTGTATAGGATTCATATCAGGTACTCCCTGTAGGCTTTTCAAGTTTTGTTTTAGGCATCTCTGTGATCATTGAAGTAATTGGAGCTCCTGCTGGAATCATAGGGAACACGTTATCTTCTTTTTCACACTCACAATGGATCAAAATAGGGCCATCATTATAGTCGAGAGCTTTTTGAATAATACGTTCTGTATCCGCACTTCTTTTTAAGCGAAGTCCTGGAATTCCATAGGCTTCTGCTAATTTTACAAAATCAGGATTACCAACAAGATCTACGCTTGAATAACGTTTATCATAGAACATATCTTGCCATTGACGTACCATACCTAAATACTTGTTATCAAGAACAAATATTTTAATAGGCAATTTATGAATAGCTGCTGTCGCTAATTCAGATAGAGTCATTTGAAAGCCGCCATCTCCAGCGATACAACAAACAGGCCAGCCTGTGGTGTTTCCAAAGGAAGCGCCAATAGAACTAGGGAAGCCAAAACCCATTGTACCTGCTCCACCTGAATTATGAAGTTGGCGAGGGTAGTTGGCATTGAAGAATTGAGCTGCCCACATTTGATGTTGGCCTACATCCACATTTAATATGGCTTTTCCTTTGGTTAACTCTGATAAGGTATGAATCACATGTTGCATGCGAAGTCCACCTTGTTTAGGGTAGGTTAGAGGGTATCTCTTTTTCCATGTTTGAACGGTCTTAACCCATTCAGCAGAATCAAGACGAGGTACCATTGGAAGCAATTGTTCTAAAACAAGTTTTGCATCTCCACATAAGAACACGTCTGGTTCTAACACCTTTCCTTGTTCAGCAGGATCAATATCTAAGTGAATAATTTTTGCATTTTTACAAAATTCTTCGAGTTTTCCAGTGATTCGATCGTCAAAGCGAGATCCAATACTAAAAATCAAATCACAATCCAGAACTGCTTTATTTGCATAAACAGTACCATGCATGCCAAGCATCCCAAGAGATAAATCATGATCTGCTGGGAACACTCCTAACCCGAGAAGCGTGCTTGTGACAGGAGCGTTTAATTTTTCTGCTAGCTCTTTCACTTGCCTTGAAGCATTTGAAATCATCGCTCCATGACCTACTAATAATAGAGGCTTTTTCGATGTTTTTAATAATTCAGCCGCTTGTTCTACTGCCGAAAGATCAGCATAGGTCGGAATTTTATAACCAGGTAAATCCATTTCATCAGAAAAAGAAGCGCTGCATACGCCAGCAAGCACATCTTTAGGTAAATCAATGAGAACAGGGCCTGGACGACCTGTTCTAGCAACGTGAAAGGCTTCTTTTAAGATACGAGGAAGATCGTTTGATTTTTTTACCAAATAAGAATGCTTTACGGCAGCAAAAGTCATTCCGCTAGTATCGCATTCTTGGAATGCGTCTTTCCCTAAATTTGGAGTTGTAGTTTGTGCTGTAAGAACGACGATAGGAATAGAATCCATTAACGCGGTATAAATGCCTGTAAATGTATTGGTTGCACCAGGACCACTTGTCACTAATGCGACTCCCACTTTTCCTGTTTGACGAGCATAACCGTCTGCCATATGTGTGGCACCTTGTTCATGCCTTGATAGTACGACCTTCATATTAGAGTCGTAAAGAGCATCAAATAATGGGATAGCTGATCCACCAGGATAGCCAAAAATAATCTCAACACCTTCTCTCTTTAAGCATTCGAGAGTCACTTCGGCGCCGTTTAATGTTTTCTTTGTGTTTAATTCATTCATTTTGAACTCGTTTTGAAAAGAACTTATTAAAATATAGAATAATTTATTTGATTTTTAAAATTAAAATTAATGAAAAATATTTTTTGTGCTGTTTATGTAATGATTTTTGAAAAACTTTATTTAAGAAGATCTTTAAAACTTTAAAATCAAAGAAAAATAACATGAACTTGGGTTAAAATTAAATTTATGAATCTAAAAACAAGCTTATTCTGTTGAAAGTAGGTTTATTTTTTGATTGAAGAGATTTAAAACAGGCTTTTTTTTTATAAAAGAAATGCTTTTTTGGTTTATGTAAAAAAATAATAAAGAGTTGTCTTTTTTTCTTTCCAAAACGTTTAAACAGTAAATACGAATTAAGGAGAAAATATGACTACAGAGCTTAAACCTAGAGAAAAAATGAAAGAGCAAGGAACATCAGTGCTTTCCACTAAAGAATTACTTGCTTTAATATTAGGGAAGGGGAGTAAAAATAAAAATGTATTCTCTTTAGCTGAGGAATTGGCTGAATATATTTCAGTACAGCCAAGAGTGCCAAAACTAGAGGACTTATTGAAAATAAAAGGGCTTGGTCCTGTTAAAGCTTCGCAGATTCTTGCCTGTTTAGAATTGTCGGGTCGTTTTTTGTTTTCTGGAATTCGTCAAGAAATTAACTCTCCAGAGCAAGCCTTAAATTCACTTTCGTTTCTAAAAAATGCACTTCAGGAAAATTTTGTCGTTATTTCTTTAAATTCTGCAAATAATATAATTGAAACACACACATTGACTGTTGGACTTGCTAATCAAACTCAAGTACATCCTAGAGAAGCATTTACAAAAGCCATTGAAAATAGAGCTGTCGCCGTTATTTTTGCACATAATCACCCCTCTGGCAATTTAGATCCAAGCTCTGATGATCTAAATATTACTCGAACGCTGTGTAAGGCTGGGCAACTACTGTCTATTCCTGTTTTAGATCACTTAATAGTGAGTCCCTCAGGCTTTCTCAGCTTAAAAAGGGAACATCCTTCTCTATTTGAATAAAAATAGATGATATTTTCGTCATAAAAATAGCTTTTATTTTCAAAAATCTTTGAAAAATTAGATTTTGGAACTAGATTAAGGGAAATAAGATTTATTGCTGTTTAGCTATCTGTATCAAAGGAGATTGTATGAAACGACTTTACTTGTCCTTATTGCTTTTTGCAATAACAAGTGTTTACGCTTCGGACACAAAAACGATTAATAAATATGGTTTTGCTGGTGTGAATAAAACTCAATCAGCACAAAGTCTTGGACATTCTAAACTAACTTTTTCAATTTTAGGAAACGTGACGAACGATTTCTCAATGATTGAAGACAGAGGTGGCGACTCTCAACACTTAACACAATTTTTATCATATAAAAATGGAGATCCATCTGATACGAGCTATAGCAAAATCAACGATTTCCTTGGAATTAATAGTTACATCAGTTTTGGACTAGGCTTATCCAATTATTTTGATATAGGGGTTACTCTCCCTGTTTATTATGAACGAGTCGGTACTGAAACAAACGGTAATTCTCCAGTTACTGGAACCGATGTCGGCTATATTGGAAATTTAAAAGCTGATATTAAAATAAGACTTCCTCTTCCTGATTATCAACCATTTGATATTGCTCTTTTTGGTGGTATCGATATCGGTACATCGGATTTAGGTGAAGATGGTATGTGGGTTCGTGAACCAGAATACATTAATACAGAATCATTAAAAGCTGAATCTTTTGGTTATGATAACCTTAATCTTCTATTTCGAGGTGGAGGAGCTTTATCGATTGACTTTGGTAAGCTAGATGGAGGCATTCCTTGGATTTTTCATTTTAATGGCGGTTACCGTTATGTAAAGCCTCAAGATGCTGACTCAACTTCTTATCTAAATATTATTCATGGAAGTGTGGCTACTGAATTTTTCTTCTTTGAATTCCTTTCTTTATTTGCTGAATACTACATGGATTTCATGCCTGAATTTAAGAACTCCTCAAATGGTAAAGATGAAACTTTGAACTTAGCTGAATTAACAGGAGCTCTTGTTTTTCATCTTCCTGTAGGTCTTGATGTTCATATTGGTGGATCTTATTCCTTTGTTAATGATCAGTACATTAACAACTTAACTGCTTATCATATTGATGACGATAATCATACTAGAACAATAACTTATAACGGACGTATTGTTCCTGAATATAGTGTTTATGGTGGTATTACTTGGAGCGGTTTCTTACTACCACAAGATCGTGATGATGATACTGTTGTAGATGAAGAAGATTCTTGCCCAGATGAATTTGGTCATATTAGAAATGGTGGTTGTCCATTCCCAGAACCAGATATTGATGGCGATGGATTTTGTGATGCTTGGGTTTCTGAAAAAGGTTTATTAGATATTTTTGTTGATGTTTGTAAAGGTGTTGATGAATGTCCAAATGAAAAGGGAGAAGGTAAAGACGGTTGTCCTCTAGATAATCCAGATACCGATGCCGACGGCATTTGTGATCCTTGGGTAAAACAGAAAAAGATGAGTAAGCGCTTTAAGGGTGTATGTAAAGGTGTAGATAGTTGCCCAACACAAGCTGGTCCTACAACGAATAAAGGTTGTCCTCAAGATAATCCAGACGTAGATAGCGATGGCATTTGTGATCCATGGGTTTCTCAAAAAGATAAACTTTCTGATTTCGCAAATCTATGTAAGGGTTACGATAATTGCCCAGGTGAAGCTGGCCCTGCTGCAAATAAAGGCTGTCCATGGCCAGATCCAGATACTGATGGCGATGGTCTTTGTGATGAATGGGTGATCAAACAGAAAATGGGTTACTTCTTTGAAAATCCAACAGACTCTACTGTGAAAAAATGTAAGAGTGTTGATAAATGCCCATATGAATTTGGTCCTGCTGATAACGAAGGCTGCCCATTTGATAATCCAGATACCGATAACGATAGCGTTTGTGATCAATGGGTTGCTTTGAAAAAGCAACAAGATCGTTTTGTAAATGTTTGTACGGGTTCTGATAAGTGCCCAACAGAAGCAGGTTTACTAATTAATAACGGTTGCCCTGTGGAAGATCCTGATATTGATAAAGACTCCCTCTGTGCTCCATGGGTAAAAGAAAAAGGAATGCAAGATCAATTCAAGACTATATGTAAAGGAATTGATAACTGTCCTACAGAATTTGGCCCTAAATTTAATGGCGGTTGCCCAATTGATGATCCAGATCCAGATAAAGATAGTGTCTGTGCTTCTTGGGT
>Ga0123334_1003405_pt1 | contig 17252 bp, 14 predicted proteins | sample BiotimSIPDNA_FD_89706 | JGI IMG/M metagenome (GOLD analysis project Ga0123334, IMG submission 89706) | Anaerobic biogas reactor microbial communites from Washington, USA - Biogas_R1 time_0 SIP DNA | ecosystem: Engineered > Bioreactor > Anaerobic > Unclassified | place: Washington, USA... | reverse complement strand
CACCTCTTTTCTGCCGTCTAAGATTGCTGCGCGTACACGATTGATCTTCTTGACCAGCTCAGCAAAAACCTCCGGCAACAGCGACTGTGGTCCGTCACTCAAGGCATGAGGCGGGTCATTGTGCACCTCGATGATCAGTCCGTCGCAGCCGGCCGCAGTGGCAGCCAGAGCCATGGAGGGAACCAACTTGGCAACTCCAGTGGCATGGCTGGGATCGATCAGCACTGGCAGGTGGGACAACCCCTTCAACACGGGCACTGATGAAATGTCCAAGGTATTTCTGGTTGCAGTCTCAAAGGTCCTGATGCCGCGTTCGCAGAGGATCACCTGGGTGTTGCCGCCTGACATGATGTACTCCGCACTCATCAGCAACTCCTGAATTGTGCTGGCCAAGCCGCGCTTTAGCAGCACTGGCTTCTGCAAGGTGCTCAACTTCTTAAGCAGCTCGAAGTTCTGCATGTTGCGCGCTCCGACTTGAATCACATCGACCTCGTCGAAGGCATCGAGCTGCGAGATGTCCATAATCTCGGTTACCACTGGCAGCCCAGTCAAACGTTTCGCCTCCAGGAGCAACTTGATGCCATCTTGACGCAGGCCCTGGAACGCATATGGCGAGGTGCGCGGCTTGAAAGCTCCGCCTCGCAGCAAGGTCGCACCGGCAGCCTTGACCGCCTGCGCCACTTCTAAAATCTGATCTTCGCTCTCCACTGAACAAGGTCCGGCGATAATCTGGAAATGACCACCGCCAACCTTTACCCCGTTGATGTCAACCACCGTATCCAAAGGGTGGAATTTCCGGTTCGCATTCTTGTAGGGCTCCTGGATGCGCTTGACATCTTCCACAATTTCCAGGGCATGAAGCAGGTCGATGTCGATATGGGTGGTGTCGCCCACCAAACCCAGGATAGTCTGACACACACCAGAGGACTCATGGATGCTTACCCCTTGGTTGGTCAACCATTTCTTCAGATTGTCCAGCTGCTTCTGGTCGTAATTTTCTTTCAAGACGATAATCATGGTCAATTCCTGTGTTGTTTGGGTTAAAAAGGTCAATGATTTTTTGGACATAAAAAAAACCCGGCAGGTGTGCTTTACACTGCCGGGTTGATTTTTTTAATCTTCTCGTCCGTTAGTCCGTATTCGGTTCCTTTACGAGCTGACGGTTTACAGCGGAAAGCATCGTGACTCTGCCTGCAAAGTAATAGGCAAAGCCAAAATAATAGTAAGCCGCTGCAAAGGATTTCTTAAGCATAAAAAAAAGTCTTACGAAAACTGAAACGTGAAATCTGATTTGAATGTGCGTTAATATACAAAGGTAAAAGACCTTGTCAAATGCGTTTCGAAAAAAATCTGAAGCGGCTTTTTGCCATCGTGCGGTCGGGCAGGAGTAATATCATCGTGTTAGGATGCGTTAGCCACCACAAGCGAAGTTGCGACAACCTGAAGACAGAGATCAGGGAAAAATAGTTGCGCTCTGGTAAAAAACTTTTTTCACTTTTTAAAAAAACGCCTCTTGACAAGTTGTTTTGGTGCTGTAAAGTATTGCTCGTTTCGTAAAAATGTTTGTTTTTTAGTTGACATTCAGTCATTCGGTAGTCTTTTGATCATGTCCATCAGTCTGGCAAGCACGACCATCGTCATTATTATTAGCGTTATCGTCCTTTTGGGCGTTAGCGCTCTTCGTGTTTTGCCGGAAAACTCTTAGGTTAATAGGATACCCAACCGAAAATCTTAAGAAGCCCCGGCAGGAAAAACACCAGCCGGGGCTTTTTTTGTTCCCAAATTATTCAACGCGTCTCAGGAGGTACCATGAAAAGCAAGATGTCAGTCGTAAATCGAGCCCTTAGCGCCCTGCGTCCACAGCCGCTCCTGCTGGTCGCTGTCGTTGCTCGAATTACACTTTGCGTAGTACCGGTACAGTTTTAGTCCCGACGCGTTTTCACCACTTTCCAAAACATAACTCGTAGAACAACTGGAGACAACATATGAAAATCAAAGGAGCAGAATTGATCATCCGCATTCTTCTGGAGAAGGGTGTGGATACCGTATTCGGCTATCCTGGAGGAGCGGTTCTGAACATCTATGATGAACTGTACAAAGCCAGCGACCGAATCAAGCATTACACCACCTGCCATGAGCAGGGCGCTTCCCATGCGGCCGATGCCTACGCACGGGTGACCGGCAAAGTCGGTGTCGTCCTGGCGACCTCGGGCCCCGGCGCGACCAACTTGGTCACCGGCATCGCCAACGCCTACCTGGATTCATCGCCGATCGTGGCCATCACCGGCAACGTGGCCTGCCCTGCCATCGGCAAGGATAGCTTCCAGGAAGTGGACATCACCGGCGTGACCATGCCGATCTCCAAGCACAACTACATCGTCAAGGACGTCAATCGCCTGGCTTCGGTGCTTCGCGAGGCCTTCGAAATCGCAGCCAGTGGTCGACCCGGCCCCGTGCTTGTCGATATTCCAAAAGACGTCCAGCAGGCGGAATGCGAATACGAACCTGCCGAAGACGCAGTGGAGCCGCAACAGTACAGGAACGGCAAAGAGGCTTTTGCCCAGGCAGTCAAGCTGATTAGCGAATGCAAGCGTCCATTCATCTACACCGGAGGTGGTACGGTCAGTTCCAATGCAAGCAAAGAACTGCTGGCATTGGCGGAAAAAATCGACTCGCCAATTGGCAGCAGCATGATGGGGCTGTCGGCAGTCAGCCACGACCACCCGCGTTTCCTGGGCATGACCGGAATGCATGGAAAGCTCGCCGCCAGCAGAGTGCTCTCAGAAGCCGACCTGCTGATCGCGATCGGAACACGTTTTTCAGACCGTGCCACCGGCAACAAGGTGGAATACATCAAGGGAAAGAAAGTCATCCATATCGACATCGACCCCTCTGAAATCAGCAAGAACATCCCGGCATTCGTGTCGCTGATCGGCGATGTCAAGTCGGTGCTGAAGAAGCTGGTCAACGAGCTGCCGCCTTGCGACCGCAAGGACTGGCACCAGGAGGTGGAGAACATCCGCAACAGCTCCGACAGGCGCTTGGAAAAGCCCAAGGACGAGCTGAATCCACAGACCTTGATCCAAGCCGTAAACCGCCACGCACCGAAGGACAGCGTCGTCTGTACCGACGTGGGGCAGCACCAGATGTGGACCGCCCAGTACTATGAATTTTCCAAGCCGCGCAGTTTTGTGACTTCCGGCGGCTTGGGCACCATGGGTTTCGGCATGGGCGCGGCAATCGGCTCCTGCTTGGGGAACAATCGCAAGAAGACCATTCTGTTCACCAGCGATGGCAGCTTCCATATGAACATGAACGAAATGGTCACGGCAGTGTCCCATCAGCTGCCGCTGGTGGTCGTGCTGCTGAACAACAACACCCTTGGCATGGTGCGACAATGGCAGACCCTGTTCTTCGGCTGCCGCTATTCCAATACAAGCCTGGAACGCCGTACCGACTACGTCAAATTGGTCGAGGCATTCGGAGCCACCGGAATGCGGGTCAGTACGCTCGAAGAGCTGGAACCAGCCCTGGAAAAAGCCTTCGCGGCAAAGGGGCCAGTGCTGATTGAAGCAGCAATCGACCAAGACGAAAAAGTGCTGCCCATGATCCCCCCGGACGGAACCATAAAGGACATCATCCTCAAGGCATAAAGAAAAGGAGCATACCATGAACTCAGATGAATTCATCTTGTCAATCCTGGTGAACAATGAAGCTGGCGTGCTGACGCGGGTCTCAAGCCTTTTTTCCCGCCGGGCCTTCAATATCGACAGTCTTTCGGTCGGGGTTACCGACGACCCGAAAATCTCCCGCATCACGATCGTGGCCCGCGGTGACGACTATGTCAAGAACCAGATCATTCTTCAGTTGGAAAAGCTGCACGATGTAAAGAAAGTCGAGCTGATGCCGCAGACCGGCACCGTGATGCGCGAGCTGGTGCTGATCAAATTGAACATCTCCCAGGAGTCCCGGGTGGGGCTGATGGAAGCAGTGTCGGTATTCCGAGCCAAGGTGGTTGACCTGACCAACGACTCGGTGACCCTGGAGATCACCGGCGAGCGTTCCAAATGCAACGCCTTTGTCGAATACTTGCGAGCTTTCGGAATCGCCGAATTGTGCCGTACCGGCTTGACCGCAATTACCCGAGGTCCTAAGACCTTGAAGCCCGATGAATCTGTTTAACCGTAAATCAACGGAAATTGTTAGTAAAAAAAACCAAAAGGAGTTTAAGTGTCATGGCAAAGATCTATTATGAAAAGGATTGCAATCTTTCAGTTCTCAAAGGCAAGAAAGTCGCGGTTATCGGCTACGGCAGCCAAGGGCATGCCCACGCTTTGAATCTGCGTGACAGCGGTGTTGACGTCACCGTCGGTCTCTACGAGGGATCGCCATCCAAGGAAAAAGCCAAAGCCCGCGGCCTGAAAGTCGCCAACACCGGCGAAGCGGTAAAGAATGCAGACATCATCATGGTGCTGGTCAACGACGAAAAGCAGGCAGCGTTGTACCGCAGCGAGATCGCCCCGAACCTCAGCGCCGGCAAGACGCTGGCCTTCGCCCATGGTTTCAACATCCATTTCGGCCAAATCACCCCTGCCAAGGACATCGACGTGATCATGGTCGCCCCCAAGGGACCCGGGCACACCGTCCGCAGTGAATTTGAGGAAGGCAAAGGCGTGCCCTGCCTGGTAGCAGTGCAGCAGGATGCCAGCGGCAAGGCATTGGAGACCGCCCTAGCCTACGCTGCCGGCATCGGTGGCGCCAGAGCCGGAGTGCTGCTAACGACTTTCAAGGAAGAGACCGAAACCGACCTCTTCGGCGAGCAGGCAGTACTCTGCGGCGGCGTGACGGAATTGATGAAGGCCGGTTTCGACACCCTGGTGGAAGCTGGCTACCAGCCTGAGAGCGCCTATTTCGAATGCCTCCATGAGATGAAGCTGATCATCGACCTTGTGGTTCAGGGCGGGCTCTCCTTCATGCGCTATTCGGTCAGCGACACCGCCGAATACGGCGACTACACGGTCGGCAAACGCATCATCAACGACTCAGTCAGAGCCGAAATGCGCAAAGTCCTCAGTGAGATCCAAGACGGCACCTTCGCACGCAACTGGATCCTTGAGAATCAAGCCAATCGCCCGCACTTCAACGCGATGAGGCGGATGGAAAAAGAGCACCTGATGGAAAAGACCGGCGAAGAACTACGCGCCAAGATGACCTGGAAGAAAAAGGAATACAAAGAATAACCACCCAGTTGCCCCGCCTGCGCAACATAATATCCCGGGCGGGGCGAACAGAATCCCCTTGAGGAACAACAAGTTATGAATTCAGATAACGTTAAGAAAGGCGTCGAACGCGCGCCGCACCGCTCCCTGATGAAGGCGATGGGCATGACCCAGCGGGAGATCGACAGGCCGTTGATAGGCATTGTCAACTCCTTCAATGAAATCGTCCCGGGGCACTCCAATCTTCAGGCGATTGCCCAAGCGGTCAAAAGCGGCGTGCTCAGCGCTGGCGGAACGCCGATGGAATTCAACACGATCGGCGTCTGCGACGGCATCGCCATGGGGCACAACGGCATGAAATACTCCCTCTGCACCCGCGAACTGATCGCGGACAGCGTGGAATGCATGGTCCGTGCACACCGTTTTGACGGCCTGGTCTTCATCCCCAACTGCGACAAAATCGTCCCTGGGATGATGATGGCCGCCGCCCGACTTAATCTTCCTGCCATTTTTGTCAGCGGTGGCGCGATGCTTTCCATCGAAGGTGAAGAACCTGGTCGTTATCTGGATTTGAACAGTGTATTTGAGGCCGTCGGCGCCTGCAAGGCCGGCAAGCTCAGCGAAGACGAGCTGATGAATCTGGAAGAAAGCGCCTGCCCCACCTGCGGCTCCTGTTCCGGAATGTTCACCGCCAATTCGATGAACTGCCTGACTGAAGCGATCGGATTGGGGCTCGGGGGCAATGGCTCCATCCCGGCAGTCTATGCTGCCCGAACCCGCCTGGCCAAGGAAGCAGGCGCAAAAATCATCGAATTGGTTCAGCGTGACCTGAAAGTCCTTGATATCCTAACGCCTGCTGCAATCCGCAATGCTTTGGCTGTCGATATGGCTCTTGGCTGTTCCACCAATACCGTCCTGCATCTTGCCGCCATCGCCAAAGAAGCGAAGATACCTTTTTCCCTGCAGCTTGTCAATGAAGTCAGCGGCAAAGTGCCGAACCTCTGCCGCCTTGCACCGGCAGGCAAGCACCACATGCAGGATTTGTACGCCGATGGCGGAGTCTATGGTGTCATGAAGGAACTAACCAAGCTCGGCTTGCTGGACACCTCGCTAATCACAGTCACAGGCAAAACCGTAGGCGAGAACCTGGCCGGAGCCGGACGCAAAGGGCGAGGTGTGATCGCAGCTATTGAACAGCCCTGCTCAGCCACTGGTGGTCTGGCGGTGTTGTTCGGCAATCTTGCACCCAACGGCGCCATCGTCAAGAAGAGCGCCGTTGCCGCCAACATGCTGCAGTACGAGGGAACCGCCCGCGTCTTTGACGGCGAGGAGGAGGCGATCACGGCCATCTACCAGCAGAAGATCAAGGCCGGCGACGTGGTGGTCATCCGATACGAAGGACCGAGGGGAGGTCCCGGAATGCGTGAAATGCTGGGTCCGACCTCGGCAATCGCCGGAATGGGCCTGGACAGCTCAGTGGCATTGCTGACGGATGGACGCTTCTCAGGCGCGACCCGAGGGGCGGCGATCGGGCATATCTCGCCGGAAGCGCAAGCCGGCGGTCCAATCGCCTATCTAAAAGATGGCGACCGTATCGCCATCGACATCAGCAAAGGCACTCTCAATGCCCTACTATCCGAAGACGAATGGTCCAAGCGAAGGCTAAGCATGACTCTTCGCCAACAGCAAGGGCTAAGCGGATACCTAAAGCGCTATGCGCAATCCGTGACCTCTGCCGACCAGGGCGCAGCGTTCCAGGACTGACCTCAATCACCATATCCAAAACCAGAAGATTACTTAGGAGCTAACAGGCAATATGAGAACCATTAAGATATTCGATACAACCCTGCGGGATGGGGAGCAGGCCCCAAGCTGCAGTATGCACATGAATGAAAAAATTGAAATCGCACTGGCGCTGGAACGGTTGCGGGTTGACGTGATCGAGGCGGGCTTTGCCATCGCCTCCCAAGGCGATTTCGAATCGATCCAGAAGATTTGCGAAGTCGTCAAGGACAGTACGGTATGCAGCTTGGCGAGAGCGGTACCAAAGGACATCGACGCAGCCTATGAGTCTTTGCGCGGAGCCAAGAATGGACGCATCCATACCTTCCTGGCAACGTCCCCCATCCACATGCAGTACAAGCTGAAGATGACCCCGGAAAAGGTGCTCAGCACAATTGACGAAATGGTTCGCTACGCAAGGAATTATCTGCCCGAGGTGGAGTTCTCGGCTGAAGATGCCATGCGCAGCGAGAAGGAGTTCCTGGCAAGGGCTTTGGAGACCGCGATTGCCGCCGGAGCCACGGTGGTCAATGTCCCCGACACGGTCGGCTACGCCACGCCAGCCGAAATGATAGAGATGATAAAGTACCTGCAGAACAATGTCCGGGGCATTGAGAATGTGACGATCTCGGTACATTGCCACAACGACCTGGGCCTGGGAGTCGCAAACTCGCTGGCCGCAGTCATGGCCGGAGCCGGGCAAGTCGAATGCACCGTCAACGGCTTGGGGGAACGGGCAGGCAATGCCGCGATGGAGGAAGTGGTGATGGGACTCCGAACCCGCCGGAGCTACTACGACTGCGAAACGAACATCGATGCCACCCAAATCTATCGTACAAGCCGCCTGGTGTATAATCTGCTGGGATTGCCAACCCCGATCAACAAGGCAATCGTCGGCACCAACGCCTTCGCCCACGAAGCCGGCATCCACCAGCATGGCGTGCTGGCCAACCGCGAGACCTACGAAATCCTGACCCCGCAGTCAATCGGACTGATGAAAAATTCGATGGTCTTCGGCAAGCATAGCGGAAGGCATGCAGTGGAGCAACGCCTGAATGAACTCGGCTACAAGCTGAGCAAAAATGCAGTCGATGACCTGTTCAAGCGCTTCAAGCAGCTGGCGGACAAGAAAAAGGTCATCACCGACCAGGATCTGGAAGCCCTGGCAGGACGCAAGATATTGAAAGAACCCGACTTCTTCAAGCTCGATCGCTTCACGGTCAACTGCGGAAACCATGTCACGTCCAGTGCGGTGATACGTTTGCAGCACAATGACAAACTGCTCGAGGAGGTAGCAATAGGCGATGGTCCCGTGGACGCCGCCTACAAGGCTATTGACAAGATGATCCCAGCTCCGCCCCATATCCTTGAGGACTACTCGATCAACTCGGTCACGGAAGGAAATGACGCCTTGGGCGAAGTGATCGTAAAGATCAAGTGCGGGGACAAGAATGTGATTGGGCGTGGGTTGTCGACGGACGTCATCGAAGCCAGCATCATGGCATACATCAACGGTTTGAATCGTCTCCTGTGAGGACGCAATGAAGAAAATACAAATATTTGACAGCACCCTGCGCGACGGTGCCCAAAGCGAAGGAATATCTTTTTCAGTGGCTGACAAGCTGCATATCATCGAGGCTCTGGATGATATCGGGGTCAGCTACATCGAGGCAGGCAATCCTGGCTCCAATCCAAAAGACATCGAGTTCTTCAACCGTGCGGCTGAAATCAAGCTGCGCCATGCCAAAATCTGCGCCTTCGGCAGCACCCGGCGCAAGAACCTCAAGGTCGAGGAAGACGAAAATGTGCTCTCATTGCTCAAGGCACGCACCGATGTGGTGGTCATTTTCGGAAAATCCTGGGATCTGCATATCAGGGAAATCCTGCGTACCAGCGAAGAGAATAATCTAGACCTTGTTTATGACACCGTGAATTTCTTCAAGAAGCGGGACAAGGAACTGATCTTCGACGCGGAGCATTTCTTCGATGGCTTCAAAGCCAACCGCGACTGTGCCATCAATGTCCTGAAGGCGGCGGCAGCAGCCGGGGCGGACTCGCTCTGCCTCTGCGACACCAACGGCGGCTGTACCCCAGGCGAACTCCAGAGCATCACCAGGGAAATAGTCAGCCTGTTCCCAGATCACCAAATCGGCATCCACTGCCATAACGACATGGGTTGCGCTGTCGCCAATTCATTGCTGGCGGTTGACATGGGTGCCACTCAAGTTCAGGGAACATTCATCGGAATCGGCGAGCGCTGCGGCAATGCGGATCTTAGCGTGATCATCCCAAACCTACAGCTGAAACAAGGATACGAATGCATCAGCAGCGATAACCTGGAGAAACTCTCCGAAGCCGTCTATGCCATCTCGGAAATCTGCAACATGACGGTGCCCTCCAACAAACCCTACGTAGGAGGAAGTGCCTTCGCCCACAAAGGCGGAATGCATATCGACGGGGTCAGCAAGTGCACGCAATCCTTCGAGCATGTCCCCCCAGAATCCGTGGGCAACAAACGCCGCTTTCTAATGAGCGAAGTTTCAGGCAGAACCACGGTCCTGGCAAAAGTGAGCCAGATCGCGCCGGAACTGACCAAGGACTCCTCGGAGACGGCAGCGATTGTTCAGCGCTTGAAGGAACTCGAGCATGAAGGCTATCAATTCGAGTCTGCCGATGCCAGCTTCGAGCTAATGGTGCTCAATGTTCTGAAACGCTACAACCCCCATTTCAAGCTGTTGATGTACAAGACCAGCGGAGATTACCCAAGCCCCGATGGCGAAATGAGCGCCTACGCGATGCTGAAAATCCAGGTTGGAGGCAGCACCGAGACCGCAGCGTCAATGGGCAACGGTCCCGTAAACGCACTGGACTTGGCCTTGCGCAAGGCCCTGGCGGTGTTCTACCCCGAAATCAGCAAGGTCCACCTGATCGACTATAAAGTCCGTGTGCTGACAGGAGAACAAGCCGCCACCGCAGCAAAAGTGCGGGTGCTGATGGATAGCACCAACGGCGAAGAAGTCTGGACAACAGTCGGGGTATCGACCGACATCATCGAGGCAAGCTGGCTCGCGCTTGTCGATTCCATCGAGTACGCGCTTAAATAATGCCCGCTTCGCAAGAATCCGATACCCATAGCTGAGATTTAGTGTAAAAAATTTTAATACGGAGTCAAGACAATGCAAATGACGATGAGTCAGAAGATTTTAGCCGCCCACGCCGGAAGAAAATCAGTCAGCCCCGGCGAATTGGTGATGGCCAACTTGGATCTGGTTCTGGGCAATGACATCACCGCACCAGTAGCGATCAATGAATACCGCAAGGCTGGCGCCTCCTGCGTGTTCGACTGCAAAAAGATCGCCCTGGTGATGGACCACTTCACCCCCAACAAGGATATCAAGGCTGCGGAACAAACAAAAAAGGTACGAGAATTCGCCGCCGAAAAGAAGATTGAGAACTTCTTCGATGTCGGCACGATGGGCATTGAGCACGCACTTTTGCCGGAGCGTGGTCTGGTAGTCGCTGGAGACTTGGTGATTGGTGCGGATAGCCATACGTGCACCTACGGTGCGCTGGGAGCATTTTCGACGGGCGTCGGCTCCACTGACATGGCTGTCGGCATGGCCCATGGCAAGGGCTGGTTCAAGGTTCCCCGTGCGATGAAATTCAACTTGCACGGCTCCCTGCCCAAGTGGGTCAGCGGCAAGGACGTGATTTTGCACATCATCGGCAAGATCGGTGTCGATGGCGCGTTGTACAAGTCGATGGAGTTCACTGGTCCTGGAGTATCCTCCTTGAGCATGGACGACCGTCTCTGCATCTGCAACATGGCTATCGAGGCAGGCGCCAAGAACGGCATCTTCCCAGTCGATGACGCAACCCGCAAGTACATGTCCGAGCACTCCAAGAAGACCCCGGTGGAATTCTCGGCTGATCCGGATGCAGACTATGACGAGGTCATGGATATCGACCTGAGCAGCCTGCGATCGACGGTCGCCTTCCCGCACTTGCCCTCGAACACCCGCACCTTTGACAATATGCCAGTAGTGCCGATCGATCAGGTCGTGATCGGCTCCTGCACGAACGGCAGACTTTCCGACCTGCAGGTCGCAGCCCGGATCCTCAAAGGCCGAAAGGTCAATCCGAAAGTCCGAACCATCATCTTCCCCGCAACACAGAAGATCTACCTCGATGCGCTCCGACAGGGACTCTTGGAGATATTCGTCGAGGCTGGAGCTGCCGTATCGACGCCGACCTGCGGTCCCTGCCTGGGCGGGCACATGGGCATCCTCGCCAAGGGAGAGAGGGCGGTGGCGACCACCAACCGGAACTTCGTCGGCAGGATGGGCCATCCCGAAAGCGAGGTCTATCTGGCAAGCCCGGAAGTGGCCGCCGCTTCGGCAATCACTGGCGTCATCACCGACCCCGCAACCCTGTAAACCCAAACCCAAGAGGCACAAACCATGAAAATAACAGGCAAAGTCATTCGCTACGGCGACAACGTCGATACCGACGTCATCATCCCGGCACGGTACTTGAACACCTCCAACCCCAAGGAACTCGCCGCACACTGCATGGAGGATCTCGACCCGACCTTCGTCAAGCGGGTCAAGGCGGGCGATATCATGGTCGGAGGAGTCAACTTCGGCTGCGGCTCATCCCGGGAGCACGCACCAATCGTCATCAAGGAATCCGGCATCGCCTGCGTCGTCGCCAAAAGCTTCGCGCGAATCTTCTACCGAAATGCGATCAATATCGGATTGCCAATCGTCGAATTCAGCGGAGAAATCGATGAAGGCGACAAATTGGAAATCGACTTCGACAACGGCGTGATTCGCAATCTCAGCAAGAACACCCAGGGTGACTTCCCACCCTTCCCCGGATTCCTGCAGAAAATCATCGGCAAAGGCGGCTTGTTCCCGGCCATGGAGGAACTCAAATGAAATACAACATAGCAGTCATCGAAGGCGACGGCATCGGCCCGGAAATCGTACGCTCGGCAATCAGAGTCCTGGAGCAGGTCGCGCCGGGAAAGTTCAACTACCAGCAGGTGATCGCGGGAGGCCGATCGATCGACCTGCATGGCATCCCCCTGACCGACGAGGCTCTCGCAACCTGCAAGAACAGCGACAGCGTGCTGCTCGGAGCCGTAGGCGGTCCCAAATGGGATACCACCCTGCCCGGACATCTGCGCCCGGAACGCGCCCTGCTCGGCATCCGAAAGGAACTCGGCCTGTTCGCCAATATACGCCCTGCTCGGCTCTATCCAGTGCTCAAGGACGCATGCCCATTGCGCAAGGAAACGGCGGATAAGGGCTTCGACATGGTGATCGTACGAGAACTAACCGGAGGAATCTACTACGGCGAACGAGGTCGCAAGCAGGATCCCGATGGCAATACCGTCGCCTTCGATACCGAGACCTACAACCAGACCGAAATTGACCGAATCGCAAAAGTCGCCTTCGAACTGGCCGGCAAACGACACCGAAAAGTCTGCAGCATCGACAAGGCCAATGTCCTGGAAAGTTCCCGCCTCTGGCGCGAACGGGTGCATGTCGTGGCCAAGGATTATCCCGATATCGAGCTGATTGACATGCTGGTCGACAACGCCGCAATGCAGCTGGTGAAAAACCCAGCCCAGTTCGACGTGATCGTCACCTCCAATATGTTTGGCGACATCCTCTCCGATGAGGCTTCGCAGCTGACCGGATCGATTGGCCTGCTCCCCTCCGCCTCGCTTAGCAGCGGACGTTGCGGCATGTACGAGCCAATCCATGGATCGGCTCCTGACATCGCCGGAAAAGGCATCGCCAACCCGATCGCCACCATCGTGTCCGTCGCCATGATGCTCCGCTACGCTTTCGACATGAACGACGAAGCCGACCGCATCGAACAGGCAATTGAGAAGACGCTCCAAAAAGGCTGCCGAACCATCGACATCCTGGACAACGGCACCCAGCCCCTGGGAACCAACGCCATCACCGACGCAATCATCGCTGAACTTGCCTGAAAGTCGGCAGGGACACAAGCAATCCTTCGCACCTTCGCTCTTGCTCCCCAGAAGCCCCAATAGGACTGGCGCCAGTCCCAGTCCCATTGGGATTCCAGTCACATAGGTCTCATTCGTCACATAGGTCTCATTTGTCCCAGTCCCAGTCCCATTTTTTCACACTTTCGTACTCAAAAACCATGTGACATGCCCCCTGAATACGGAACTGCACAAAACGAAATTTCCGTGTTGGTTTTGCGGAGGTATTGTTACGTAACGTAAGCCCTGAAGGGGCGCCATATACCAGCCCAGGGCAAGCGGTCCGCAAGGAACGCGACGCCCTGGGTAGAGGCAAAATAGAATTGTGAGCCCTGAAGGGGCGAGACATAAGCAGGCGCCGATTCGCGATTGTTTCACGACGTCCGACCCCGTCCGACCCCGTCCGACCCTGTCAGACTTTCAAGGCGCAACTTCATAATTCAGCATTCATGGGACTGGGACAACTGAGACCTATGAGACAAATGTGACTCATGGGACTGGGAAACTGCGACTATGGGACATTGACATTGGGTTTTGTGGTGCTTTTTGCCCGTAAAACCACTCCAAAACCAACCCCATCATTCACCATTCACCATTCATAATTCATCATTCAAAACTCACCACCATCCCAGGGTTTCGAGGAGTTTCTCAAAGCGTTGAACATCGAAGAAGTTTTCATTGTTCCTGGAGAGTGGTGTGCGGAGCGATGGCGAGCGTCCATGGCAATGATCCACTGAGAGGACGGCATTGAAGACATCGGGTTGCGTGATTTCGTCACGTCCATTGGCACGGGCGTGGTATCGTGCAGAAGCGAGGACGTGTGCGTATGCTTTCAGCAGCGCTTTCAATCCAGTGAAGAAGTCCGTGTCATAGAACGCAGCTCCGAAAAACTGAAGCGTCTCAAATCGCGGTTGCAGAAATCGCCTGAACGGAATCCAGGTGTCTTCCGCTGGATTTGTGGTTGGCTTGGCTTCGAAGATCCGTGCTTGCTTGAAGGGAAAGTCAGGGTGTTCGTCGCCTAGCCGCTTCCAGCTGCCATGTTCCGAAATGAAGGCAAGGTTGCTTTTGAAAAGTTTCAGCCTGCTGAGCATTCCACGATCCAAAATTTCCTCGTCGCGCCTGCAATATGCCGCGAGCCAAGTCCTGAAAATCAGTTTTGAGTACGCCGACAAGCTGGCTTTTCGGGGTTTGACTTCGGCTTCCGGCTTGAATCGTTTCAGCAATGCAGGCCAGACCTCCTTCATTGTGGTCGCATCATTGAGGAAAGCAGAACCGAGTTTTTCCAGGGCATCGAGCAACTTGAGTGCTGCGAGGATCAGGTTTGGGATTGGAGCTTGGCTTGAGAGCACAAGATTAGCCACCTTGTCCCTGATGGTCTCCAGTGTCTGCCGGGTCAAGCCGCATAATTGCGATTCGGTGAAATGGCGCCCGAAAGTCATTTCGGCGACCAGCGATTCCACGTCTTTTCGCTGGCCTGGCAATGGTGTTCCCTCGTTTGACAGGACTGCGGGGCAATCCAGCCGCGCCATCACGGAAACCTCGCCTGGGAACGTGGAGACGATATTCATCGGATAGCCGCGACAGGTCAGCGCCTTGACATCATACCCGAATTGGGCATGGATCGTGCAGACACCCTTGTCGTCGAGAAACACGCAACCGCCATCGGGCTTGCGCCGAAAGTACTCGTATCCATTGATCGTGGTCGAAAAGTCCCTGGCAAATGGCTTGCCCTTCCAATCCAGGGAGGCGATTCTATCTCGTTCCCTAGGTTCGATCCTTACATGGAATCGCCTGCAGCAACGTCCGCACATGATGCACCCGCTGCGTTGCTGTGAAGCGATAATGACTTTTGGGATTGTCATACTTCGTAAATCATGAGCCTGCAGTCAATGGCTCCGTTTTTCAAGGGGAACGTCTGAACCGGATTGAGTTTGATGTTCTGGACGCATTTTGGCGATCCCGCAAGGATGGCGATTCGCCAGCCACGGAGCCGGTGCACTGCGGCACCGAGTTCTTGGTAGAGGGCATTGTCGGCATCCAATCGGAATCCGTATGGCGGATTTGCGACGAGCATCCTGCGCGTATTGTCTGGCTGAAGTTCACGCAACGGCATTTTCCTGAAGCTCAAGTTCAACCCAGCGGCTTTAGCGTTTGCCTGGGCCGCCGAGAGTGCGCTTTCATCGATATCAAATCCCGTGACCCTAGGGAGTTTTGCATTTCGTTCGCCACGAAGCCTGCTTTTGAGCCGAGTCAACCGCTCTTCGGCGGCTTCATCGAAATTCGCCCATTTTTGGAAGCCGAATTGTTCCCGGTACTGCCCTGGCGGGATATTGGCTGCCCAAAGAGCGGCTTCGATCGGCAACGTGCCCGAACCGCACATCGGATCGACAAGTGGAATATCGCGATCCCATCCCGACAAGCGAAGCATCGCCGCAGCCAGGGTTTCCTTCAGGGGGGCTTCACCGCCTAGACCACGATAGCCACGCTTGAACAGGGGATCCCCTGACAGATCGATGTAAACCGTCGCCTTCTGACGCGCCCAATACACGAAGATGCGCACATCCGGATTGTTGCGATCCACATTGGGCCGTTCGCCGAATTCCCGACGCAACTGGTCAACCACCGCGTCTTTAGCCTTGAGCGTAACCATATTCGGGTTGGTATTCGTACTTTCATGCGCATATGCGCCTACGGCAAAGGTCTGCCTTGGAGTCAGGAATTCGCTCCAATCGATTTCGGCGACGCTATTGTAGACGCCTTCAAGGTCTGGTGCGGCAAATCGTCCCAGCACCGCCATTACACGTTGTCCGATTCGCGTCTGCAAGCACACCCGCCAACCATCTTCCCAATCACCAATAAACGGGATTCCGCCACTGTTCAGACGAGCGGATTTGAAGCCGAGCTCGACCAATTCGTCACGAAGCACCGATTCCGTACCGGGTCCCGCTGACACATAAAATTCCATGTTGTCCTATCTCCACTATTATTTTCGGGGCTTTCCCCGCCGTTTCGCCAATTCGATTTCTGCCATGCAGCAATATCCTCTTTGCAGCATGTTGGCGAGTTTTTCATCCAGTTCTTCCCATTGCTCTTCGGTTGGGGTTCTATCGTAGTCCCAACGAGTTTCGCCCGGGTCGAGGAATTGCCATTTGATGTTCTCGCCCCGGAAACTCACCCGAATTTGGGTTTTCATTCCATCTTCGTCTTTTTCAACCCAAGCGATGGGTCGTCTCATAGCACTCATATCATCAGTTCCTTACTGTTTCATTCATCTTCCCTTTCTGGCTTTTTGCGCCGCAGCCTCGATTTGTTCTTCGGTGAATTGCTCGTCCAATTTCGAGGTGCGTTTCCCGTTGGCGTCATAGAACCAGAATTGCGGAAGCGACTTGAGCTTGTTGCGTTTTGCGGTCGGATCATCCAGGGATTCAATAGTCACTTGGACATATTCGATCTTGCCGCGGCTTTTTTCTGCGATCGAGTTGGCCAGGTTGCCTTGCCTGGTCGACGCATGGCTTTCAGGATCGTGGAAGTGCACGATGCTTGCCTTTCCTTTCACGGCAAGGGACGCCGCCGAGGCACCTTGGTCGCCACGAGCCTCGCGAGCTTCTTCGTCAGTCTTCGCCTTGGCTTCATCGCGGCGGCGCATGAACTCCGCCATGTCGATGGTCCCGATGATCGAGGCTACATTGAAATTCACCACGGCTTCTTCCTTGCCATCAATGATCAACTGGAAATTCCGTTTCCGATACCCCTTCAGCAACGCGGCTTCCTTCTTCTTCGGAGAACGAGTCGATGAATACGTCACCTTCACAGGCTTGTCCAGCTTAAGACGATCTACCTGGATAGCGTCGTAGATTCCAGGACGCTCCGCCTCCCACTCTTGAAACGAAAACTTCCCCTTCTCAAAACTAACGAAAATCCCGGATTTCTCCTCGCCATTGACCCTCAGAATATCAGAATACATCAGCAATGGCATGACCAAGAAAACAACCATCAAGTTTCTCATTGACTTCTCCATTAAGGTTTAGTGATTTGGTTGCAACAACGTTTTTAAACTACATATTATAACATACATCATGTTTTTTTGAAACTTCCCTTATGTTATGGGAAGTCGTTTTTTCACTTTTGAGATTCTGTCTATCCATGAAGATATTTGTTACCGGCACATCAGGTTTCATCGGCTTTCATCTGGCACGGCGCCTTCTTGAGGAAGGACATCAGGTCAT
>Ga0123334_1003402_pt1 | contig 17269 bp, 10 predicted proteins | sample BiotimSIPDNA_FD_89706 | JGI IMG/M metagenome (GOLD analysis project Ga0123334, IMG submission 89706) | Anaerobic biogas reactor microbial communites from Washington, USA - Biogas_R1 time_0 SIP DNA | ecosystem: Engineered > Bioreactor > Anaerobic > Unclassified | place: Washington, USA... | reverse complement strand
TATGGTATTTTTCGTAACATCTTTGCCGCCGTCAAGCACATCATCTATCAGGTTTTCCAACTGTTCAAGCCCCACTCGGCATGGGGTGCATTTTCCGCAACTCTGGCCATGAGAAAGCCTAAGGAATGCCGCAGCAGTATCAACGGGACAAAGGCCCGGATGGCTTGCAGCGACCCGTCTTTCCATATCTTCATAAAGACTTTCAACAACTATTTGAGCCTGGTCTTGAGACTTTATGTCTAGTCTGCTCATTTTATCACATCCTTTAACAAATACTAGACTTTAAAGCAACAGCGCTTCATCTTGAATTATATTTTCAATAACCAGATATATCAAATAGATAAAATCTATATGCTTATAGAGACGGATATTTACGTTTCTACGATTATATCCACATCTTTTTTTGCAGAAAAAACTCCTATGGCACAGGAATCGGGAAGTGATTTTTTTATGCTTTTCAGGAATTTTTCCGCTTCTTTTTGATTCATTGAAATAAGAAGGCCTCCCGAAGTCTGGGGATCATGCATCACATCAGACATCTCTTCAGGCACATGTGGAGATATTTTGGCTCTGCATTTTATATGATCTATATTTGCATATGCACCGGCAGGTATTATCCCTGCCTTTGCCAGTTCCAAAGCATTTTTCATATAGGGGACTTTTTTGCTTTTGATAACTGCAGTAAGTCCGGATGCCTCTGCCATTTCATAACAATGTCCCAAAAGCCCGAAACCGGTCACATCAGTACATGCATTTATATCATATTCATTTACCGCCTCCGTAATAAAATCATTCAGTGAAGTCATGCTTTTTATCATTTCCTCTGTATCGGCAGACCCCAACAAGCCCGCCTTTGCTGCAGTGGTCAGTATGCCTGTTCCCAGGGGCTTTGTCAGTATAATTATGTCGCCTTCCTTTGCTCCTCTGTTAGTCAGAAGATGCCGGGGATGAACGAAACCTGTCACTGCCAGCCCGTATTTCGGTTCTCTGTCCTTTATTGTATGCCCTCCCGTTATCATGGCGCCTGCCTCATTTATTTTGTCGTACCCGCCCTTTAGTATTTCTCCGGCTATCTCTTCGGGCAGGTCTTCCGGGCAGCAGAAAATATTCATTGCAAGCAAAGGCTTCCCTCCCATTGCATATATATCACTTACGGCATTGGCCGCCGCGATCTGTCCGAAAATATAAGGGTCATCCACCACGGGAGGAAAAATATCAACAGTCTGCAACAATACGGTTTCTTCATCGATCATATAAGCCGATGCATCATCTGCTTTATCGAAGCCCACAAGTAAAGCGGGATCGTCGGGACTGGGCAATTTACGCAGGACCTGCGTAAGCGCTCCGGGCGCAATTTTTGCCGCTCAACCGGAATGCTCTGTCATTTCTGTAAGCTTCAACTGCTTAAGATTATCTTTGTCCATCAAAGTCTCCTCCCTTCTCTATTTGATATTGTATTCTTCCATGACATGTTTTTTGAACATCTCAGCTGTAGGCGAAAGTGTCGTCTGCTTATGGTAGATCATATAGAAATTCCTTTCAAATTTGAAATCTTCTATGTCAAAAACCAGGTAATCGGCTTTTTCTGTATCTCTCTCTGCAGAAAGCCCTGAAATAACAGATATACCAAGACCTGCGGATACAGTTTTTTTCACACCGGTCAGATTGCTCATTCTTGCTATGACATTCATTTTTTTCATTGAGATACCCATGTCTGTCATGGCCCTTTCGAAGGCTTTACGGCTGCCGGATCCCAGCTCCCGCCATACAAACTCTTCTTCCATAAAGTCTGCCATTTTAATGGGTCTTCCATGCAGCTTTGAGTATTTTTCGTTTTTAGGTGTAATAAGTACAGCATTATCCTCTTCCAGCTTCACATATACCAGATCGTTTTCCGTCCTGCTCCCGGTGAATCCTATCTCTGCCTTCTGTTCACGGATACTGTCATTGACCTGACCGCTGTCCTCCTGTTCAACATAAAACTTCACATTATGATATTTTTTCTTGAAGGAGACCATAAGGTTGGGTAATATATACTGATAAGGCACATTTGATGCGAATATTTCAATGACTCCTTCAATGCTTTCATTATAATTCTTCAGGGAATATACCGCTTTTTCTCTTGTCCCTATCATGGCGACCGCATATTTGAAAAACAACTGTCCCTGCCTGGTGGGCACGGCCTCCTTGCCTCCTCTTTCTATAAGCTGCATGCCCAGTTCTTTCTCCAGAGAACTTATATGGGCACTGATTGTGGGCTGTGTAAGAAAAGATGCATCCGCCGCCTTGGAAAAATTATGGTATTTGACCACATTTACGAATGCTTCTATCTGTTTGAAATCCATATCATGACCTCCTTAAGACTCTTGCATCTCCCACAAGTCTGGTTATCTTCATTTCATCCAGAGCTTCGAGGATCAAGACCGTATACTTTCTGGAAGAACCCAGAATATCTCTCATCTGGGCAAGCGTTATCGAATCATTATCTTTCATATGTTCATGGAAAAGATCCATCGCCTTCTCCCATGCTTTGCTGTGCATATAATACCTGTAATTGAGTTTTACAAGTATTCCTTCAGACACCATATCTTCTGTTATCTGCTTAAAATATTTTTCGTCCTTCCTGCCCGCTGCAAAAGCCTCCATATCACGGGCTTCAAACCCCGATCCCAAACAATATTTTTCTATTTGTTCTCTTGTTTCCTTCTGCTCTTTTGTATATTTTATGCTGAATCCGGAAATAGCCACTGAATTTCCCCTGTTCTCGATTTTTTTTCTTTCTGTCAAAAGTTTCAAAAGAGCTTCTGAAGATTTTTCCTTATCAGTATAAAGAGCCGATGCCAGTTTTTCACGAAACTCATTTTTGTCCATTCCCTTTGCTATGGGATTGTCGGAATGATATTTTTTTAATATCTTGCCTGCTGCCGCTTCCATATGCAGGGCGAAATCTTCATGTATATATGAGCCGTTTTCCAGTTTAATGATCCTGCTTTCCTTTATGAGATCTTCCAAAAGATATGCCATTTCATCCTTTCCGAATCCCGCTATTGTCCTTAATTGATCCTCCGTATAGAATCTTCCGCTGTTCTCTTTTATGATCTGAAGAAGTATGGCTTCATCATTCCCTTCTGCTTTTATATGCATTGATTCCAGTGTTTTTTTATTTTTCCTTTTATGTTTTTCGGGGTAAGGATCAAGTACTGTCCCTCCCCCTATACTTTCCACGGGCGAATAAAACCTAACGACGAATCTGTCTCCTCTCTTGAGTGCCAGTTCCTCATCAAAGCGCATTTGAGCCAAGCCCGTTTCTCCTGGACCCAGTTCATCTTTGTCCAGCAGGACGACCTTACACAAAGCTTCTGATGATCCGTAATGAAAGTGGACCCGGTTGCCGTTTTTTATGGATCTTTTACTGCTTTTGAACATATTTATCTCTGTGTCAAGCATCATTGTATTTACCAGGGAACCGGGAGCAGCCAGCACATCACCTTTTTTTATTTTTTCTTTTTTTATTCCGGAAATATTTACAGCGGTCCTTTGTCCGGCCATTGCCTTTGATGTCTTTTGACCGTGGACCTGGAGATTCCTGACTTTTGTCCTTATGCGGGAAGGATATATCTCAAACTCATCTCCTTCACATATTGAGCCCTCCGTAAGGGTGCCCGTGGCCACTGTTCCAAAACCGTCTATGGTGAAAACTCTGTCAACCGGGATCCTGAAGATCTCGGGAGCGGTCCTTTTTTCTTTTACTTCTTTAGCCAGCTCAAAAAGTTTTTGCCTGAGCCTGTCTATGTTTTTACCGGTTTTTGCGGAAACTTCTATTATTTCTGCTTCTGAAAGGAATGTCTCCTTTACTGTGTTTTGTATATCTTCTTTTACAGCTTCTATCCAATCTTCGTCGGCAAGATCTGCTTTTGTTAAAGCTATAACTCCTTTTTTTATTTTCAGGGTAGTCAATATATCAAGATGCTCCTTGGTCTGGGGCATTACACCTTCATCCGCAGCGATCACCATAAGACAAATATCTATGCCTCCTATTCCCGAAAGCATATTTCTTATGAACTTCTCGTGTCCGGGCACGTCTATTATTCCTATATTCTCTCCCTCTTCTGTTTTCATGTTTGCAAAGCCCAGCTCTATGGTTATGCCCCTTTGCTGCTCTTCTTTGAGTCTGTCCGTATCCGTGCCGGTCAGTTCCTTTATAAGGCATGTCTTGCCATGATCCACATGTCCTGCAGTACCTATAATGACATTATTCATCTTCCCCTCCATATATGCTTTTGAGTGTTTCGGCAATAATATCCGTTTCTTCTTCTGTTACGGTACGCATTTCTATATTAACACTTTCTTTATGTATCCTTGCTATCACAGGTATGCTGTTTGCCCTTAGACTTTTCTCTGTTTTTTCGGGGGTTATCTCATTGTGACCGATCACCACAGCAAACCCCGGAAGTATGGTCAATGGAGTTGTGCCGCCTCCTATCCTGTTTTCGGAAGGCTGCACAGATATGTGGAATCCCTCATTTTCTTTCAAAGCTTCTTTTATCTTTTCCGCGCATTTTTTTGCTTTTTTTTCAAGTTCTTTTTCTGAATCAGTTATCATTTTTAACACGGGTATCTTTTTGACCGCATTTTCTTCATCCAGGTATTCATAAAGCACCGCCTCCATGGCTGCCGCAGTCATTTTATCTATCCGAAGGGCCCTGGCCAGAGGGTGCTCTTTCATTTTGTCTATATATTTTTTACGACCTGCAATGATGCCTGCCTGGGGTCCGCCCAGAAGTTTGTCTCCGCTGAAAAAGACCATGTCTATGCCGGTTTTTAAAACATTTTCTACATTTGCCTCCCGGATGCCGTATTCGGAAAGATCCGCAATAAGACCGCTTCCCATATCGTAAGCCACCGGCAGTCCTGCTTTTTTGCCCAGACCAACCAGTTCTTCCAGTTCTGTTTCATCGGTAAATCCCACTATAGCATAGTTGCTCTTGTGGACCTTAAGGATCATGGCGGAATCCCGGGTCAAAGCTTTTTTGTAGTCGTTTATTTTGGTTTTATTGGTGGTGCCCACTTCAACGAGCCGGGCTCTGCTTATGTCCATTATATCCGGTATCCTGAAAGATCCGCCTATTTCAACAAGTTCTCCCCTTGATACTATGGTTTCTTTTTCTCCGCTTATGGCCGCCAGGCAAAGCAATGTTGCGGCGGCATTGTTGTTCACTGCCATGGCGGCTTCAGCTCCGGTTATTCTCTTGATAAGGGGCTCAATATGATCGTGTCTTGATCCTCTTGTGCCTTTTTTCAGATTATACTCAAGAGAAGAATATCCTGTGGAGACAAATGAAGCATTGCGGCAGGCGTCTTCAGGCAGTACAGAGCGCCCCAGGTTTGTATGTATTATCACTCCTGTGGCATTTATTACTCTTCTGAGACTTTTTGTGCCGGTTTTTTTCACCAGCTTTTCAACTCTTTCAAAAATGCTTTCTGCGTCTGTTTCTTTTCCTGCCAGCATATCTTTGCGCATTTCATCTACAGATTTTCTTACTGCATCAACAACGACTTCTCTGGGGACATCTTCAAAAACTGCAACCAGGCGCTGATCATTCAGCACCTGGTCTATTTTTGGAAGTTTACGCAAAACTTCATTATTATCCATTTTATTCACCCGGCCTTTCATGATAAATGGCGGGGATATGTGGGAATCGAACCCACCCGGGAAGCTTTTAACTCCCCAAACCGGTTTTGAAGACCGTCAGGCACACCAGCACCCATCTATCCCCCTATCTAAAACCGCAAGGAACATTATTATGGTATCATAATGAGATCAAAAAAACAATAACGGGACGGCTTTGCCGTCCCGCATTTTTGAGTATTACTTTTGTTATTTCACTATCTTCACTGCGCAAACCTTGTACTCGGGGATCTTTGCCGTTGGATCTATTGCTGAATTGGTCAAAAGGTTTGCCGGGCCGTCTGCAAAATGGAAAGGCATAAACAGAACGCCCTCCTTTACATCCGGGGTAACTCTTGCATCAATGGATACCTGTCCTCGCCTTGATGCCACAGTGACCTTTTCTCCGTCTTTGATGTTATATTTTGCTGCATCCTGCGGATTTATTTCAACGAAGGACTTGCCTGCTATCCTGTTGAGTCCATCACTCTTTCCTGTCATTGTTCTTGTATGGTAATGGAAAAGTATCCTGCCGGTGGTGAATGTAAAGTTGTACTCGGAATCCGTTTGTTCAGCCGGTTCTTTGTATTCTGCAGGCTTGAACAGGGCATGCTCTCCTCTGGTGAATTTCGCCGTGTGCAGTACAGGGGTCCCCGGATGTTCTTCATCCGGACACGGCCACTGCAATGATCCCAGTTTTTCCATCCTGTCGTAGGTTATCCCTGCATATGAAGGCGTAACTTTTCTCATCTCGTTGAAAATATCTTCGGCAGAATCATACTCTGCGGGAACTCCCAGTCTCTGAAGCAGTCCGGCAAGTATCTCCCAGTCAGGTAAAACGCCTTGGGGAGCATCCACGGCTTTTCTTATTTTCTGAACTCTTCTTTCGGTATTTGAGAAAGTGCCGTCTTTTTCTGCGTAGCAGGCTGCCGGAAGAACAACATCCGCCAGTTCAGCTGTTTCTGTCATGAATATGTCCTGTACCACAAGGAACTCACAATGTTCAAGGGCGTGGTCCACATGGTTTATATCCGGGTCGGATATCATGGGGTTCTCTCCCATTATATAAAGACATCTGATATCGTCTTCGCATATGGCATTCATTATTTCAGTTATTGTCCTGCCCGGAGCATTGGAAAGTTCAACGCCCCAGAATTCACTGAATTTTTTCAGTGCATCCGGATTTGCGACTTTCTGATATGCTGTCAGATCTCCCGGCAGGCATCCCATGTCACAAGCTCCCTGAACGTTGTTCTGCCCTCTTAGGGGATTTACTCCGCATCCGTATTTGCCTATTTTCCCGCATACCAGTGCCAGATTGCATATATTCATTACACCCGCTGTGCCTGTGGCGAACTGAGTCACTCCCATTGCATAGTAAATGGGTGATTTTTCGGCTTTTGCGTATATCCTGGCTGCCTTTACTATATCATCTGCAGAAACTCCGCATATTTCTGCCACCCTTTCAGGTGTATAATCTTTGACCGTTTCCTTAAGCTCCTCAAATCCTTCGGTCCTCTTGCTTATATATTCCCGGTCATACAGCTTTTCTTTTATGATCACATTTATGAGACCATTTATAACTGCTATATTTGTTCCCGGTTTGATCTGCAAAAATACATCTGCTTCTTTTGCAAGAGGTATTTTCCTGGGATCTATTACTACAAGCTTTGCTCCTTCCCTTATGGCCTGTCCTATTCTGGCTCCCAGAACGGGATGGCCTACCGTTGTGTTGGATCCAGTGATCAGGATCGCATCGGCATCCATAACTTCCGGAATGGAATTTGTCATGGCGCCTGAACCAAGTGCTGCCGCAAGACCTGCGACTGTAGAGCTGTGTCACAACCGGGCGCAGTGGTCCACATTGTTGGTCCCTATCCCTGCGCGGAAAAGTTTCTGGAACAAATAATTTTCTTCATTTGTTACTCTTGCACTGGAAAAACCTGCGATAGCATCCGGTCCCGATTCTTCCCTTATCTTTACAATATTCTCTGCAATATGATCAAGAGCCTCATCCCAGCTTACCGGAGTCAACTTGCCTCTTTTTCTTATATATGGTGTCTTTAACCTGTCTTCATGACCTATGAAATCATATGCGAACTTGCCCTTTACACAAAGTATACCTTCATTGGAAGGTCCAAAAGCAGGCTGCACACCTACGACTTCATTCCCTCTGACTTTTAAGTCTATCTGACATCCCACACCGCAGTATGGACATGTTGTCCTTACAAGTTCCACTTCCAGCGGTATGGGTTTTCTCTGGGTCACTCTTGCCTGCAATGCACCTGTGGGACATATGCTGACACAGTTGCCGCAGGAAACACAGCCGGATTCTTCAAGGGGTCTTTCGAGGGCGGGTTTTACCACCGTATCAAATCCCCTGTTCACAAAGGCCAAAGCCCCTATTCCCATTACTTCATTACACATCCTCACACAGAGTCCGCAATGTATACACTTGTTGGGATCTCTTAGAACATAGGGATGATCATCGTTATAGTCTTCTCCTTTGTAGTCGGGATCATTGAAATCATAGATGTTTTTCTTTCCTGCCATTCTGGCATGTCCGCTGGCACCGAAAAGATTTGTATACTCTATAAGTCTGCAGGTGAAATAATTGCCGCATCCGCATTCCAGACAACGCTTTGCTTCTTCTATTGCTTCCTCTTCATCATATCCGTATACTACTTCCTTGAAGTTGCCTTTACGTTTGTTCGCTTCCATCTGGCCCATTCTCTTACGGAATTTTCTTTCTCTGTCTTCGAAGGCCTCTTCATCAAGGTCGTCGCGTATATCCACATAGGGCATCTGATGTTTGATTTTTTGCCCTTGCAGATATGCATCTATTACTTCCGCCGCCTTATTGGCATCTGCCATGGCTTCTACTGCTATGGAAATCTTATCATTGCCGCAGTCTCCGCCTGCGAACACGCCCTCTTCACTTGTCATGTAGGTGTCAGGGTCGTATGCTATCCCTTTTCTTCTTGTAAGTTCGATATTCTTTATTCCCTCTGAATTCACCGCCTGACCTATTGCCAGAAGCACATAATCCACATCCAGGGTCTCTGTTTTCCCTTCTACAGCTACAGGTTTTCTTCTCCCTGATTCATCAGGCTCACCCAGTTCCATTACCTGAAGATGTATCTGTTTTACCTTCCCGTCTTCTCCGGGAATGATTTCTATGGGATTTGTAAGGTTCTTGAAGATAACGCCTTCTTCTTCGCCTTCCAATATTTCTATTTCATCAGCCGGCATTTCCGCCTTTGTTCTTCTGTAAATATTATATGCGTTTTTTGCGCCCAGCCTTACGGCGGTCCTGCAGCAGTCCATGGCTGTATTCCCTCCGCCTACTATGGCCACATTCTTGCCCTTCAGGTCCGGCGGTGTCTTGTTTATGACCGACTGAAGAAAATCGATACCTCCTATAACCCCTTCTGTATCTTCTCCCTTACAACCTGTACCTGTGGATACCCATGCTCCTATGGCCACCAGGACAGCATCATATTTCTTTTTCAGTTCTTCAAAGGTTATATCTCTTCCTATCCTTGTATTTACTTTGATCTCTACGCCGGTTTTTTCTATAAGTTTTACTTCCTGGTCAAGCACTTCTTCCTTTGGCAGTCTGTACTGGGGTATACCGTATCTGAGCATCCCGCCGCAATAGGGCATTTGTTCATATACCGTTACGGCATGCCCCTTCTGCCTAAGAAAATATGCGGCCGAAAGTCCCATGGGGCCTCCGCCTATTACTGCGACTTTTTTGCCTGTGTCAGGTTCGCAATCAGGTATGAAAGGATTACCGCTTTCTGCATCCACATCTGCGGCAAAACGCTTGAGCCATGCAATGGATATGGGTTCTTCCACAAGACCCCTTCGGCAGTCTGTTTCACAGGGGTGAGGACATACTCTGCCGATGGCACCGGGAAGAGGTATCTTTTCTTTTATGAGTTTTATGGCTTCCTCAAACTGTCCGTTGGCTATAAGTCCAACGTATCCCTGACAATCCGTTCCTGCCGGACAATTGAGAGTGCATGGCCCTTTGCAGTCTCCGTGATGATCAGACATCAAAAGTTCCATATTTGTTTTTCTGGATTCTTTGATCCTGTCCGTATTTGTTCTGACGGCCATATCAGGCTCTATTTCAGTACTGCATGATTTTAGAAGCTTTGGATCTCCCGCCACCTCAACAACACATATACCGCAGGCTCCATATGCTTCCACTCTCTGATCGTAACAAAGAGAGGGAATGAAAATATCATTCTCTTTTGCGACCTCCAATATGGTCTGCCCGGGGCTTCCGAAACATTCCTTTCCGTCGATCAAAACTCTGATTTTATCCATTTTAGAAATTCTCCTTTACTGCTGCGCAGTTTCAAACTTGCAGACTCCCGCCGTACATTTGCGATCTACAATATGATCTTTATACTCATTTCTGAAATACCTGATCGTTGTTATAACAGGGTTTGGCGCCGTCTGGCCCAGACCGCACATTGAACCGTCCTGAACCTTTTCAGCCAGCTCGTTGAGCATTTCTATATCACCGTCTTTGCTTGTGCCTGTTGTTATCCTCTCAAGTATTTCAAGCATACGCCTTGTCCCTATGCGACAGTAGTTGCATTTTCCGCAGGACTCCTTTGCTGTAAAATCAAGAAAATATCTGGCCATGTCCACCATGCATGTTGTTTCATCCATGACGATTATGCCGCCGGAACCGATTATGGCTCCCGTTGCCGTTATGCTTTCATAATCAACGGGTGTGTGCAGCAGTTCTTCAGGTATGCATCCTCCTGAAGGTCCTCCCACCTGGGCAGCCTTGAATCTGCCTCCGTCTCTTATCCCTCCGGCTATATCAAATATTATTTCTTTTAATGTGGTCCCCATGGGGACCTCCACCAGTCCCCCTCTTTTGGCCTTTCCCGCCAGGGCAAAAACCTTGGTGCCTTTGCTCTTTTCGGTTCCCATACTGGCCAGTGAAGCTCCTCCGTTTTCTATGATATAAGGAACATTGGCGAGTGTCTCGATATTATTGACATTAGTCGGTTTTTTCCAGTAGCCTCTTTTTGAAGGATAGGGGGGGCGTATTTTTGGAAGTCCCTGCTGACCTTCAAGGGATGCGATAAGGGCAGTCTCTTCTCCGCATATAAATGCTCCTGCTCCTATCCTCAGAGTTATATCAAAACTGAAATCACTGCCGAAAATATTTTTGCCCAGAAATCCTTTTTCCTCGGCCTGCTTTAGGGCTTTTTCAAGTCTTTCCACAGCCAGGGGATATTCGGCTCTCACGTACATTATTCCAGAGGATGCCCCAACGGCATAAGCGCATATTATCATGCCCTCAATTATATTATGAGGATCTCCCTCCAGTAGGGCTCTGTCAATAAATGCACCGGGATCTCCCTCATCACCGTTGCATATTACGTATTTCACATCACTTTCTTGTTCTCTGGTGTCTTTCCATTTTTTCCATACGGGGAATCCTGCCCCGCCTCTTCCTCTAAGACCCGAAGCTTCCATCTCGTCGATGATATTTTCGGGTTGCATTTCTTTGACCGCTTTTTCTGCTGACTTGTATCCGCCTCTTTTTATGTAGTCGTCAATACTCTCCGGGTTTATCTGCCCGCAATTCCTCATAACGACTCTTTTTTGAAGATTTAAATATTTTTCGCTTTCTTTATTTATAAGGTATGCCTCTGCTGTTTTACCTCCGATAAGATGTGTTCCTACTATTTCACCTACTTTTTCGGGAAATACATTGACATATCTGCCTTCCAGTTCATCTTCATCTGAATATATATCCACTATGGGCTCAAGAAAGCATGCTCCTATGCAGCCTGTTTTTTCAATGGTAACATTCCGGATGTTCATTTCTTTTATGTATCTTTCGAACTCTCCGGCCGTTTGCTGGGCGCCGGAAGCTATACCGCAGCTGCCTTGTCCTATAACGACTTTCATATTTTTACCTCCTTAGCTTCCCTTCCCTTTATATCATTGAGTATCTTTTTCGTTTTTTCTTTGGTAAGATTCCCGTAAGCCTCTGTTCCCTCATTGCTTCTGACCAGCATTGCCGGTGCCAGAGAACAACATCCCAGGCATGCCACATTGTTCAGAGTAAAAAATCCGTATTCTGTGGTTCCTCCGTCTTTTATTCCCAGAAATTCGGTTATTGCCTCTTCTATACTGTCGGTACCGTTCACATGACATGCGGTACCTTTGCACAGCATTATCAGATATTTGCCCACCGGTTCCAGCCTGAACTGAGCATAAAAAGTGGCCACGCTGTATATTTTAGAAGGTTTTACGTGTATCCTGTCTCCTATATGATTTATTGCATCTACAGGTATATATCCGTAAATATCCTGTGTTTTCTGCAAAACTGTGATGAGACTTCCTCTCACATCAGCATACTTATCAAGCACAGGCTCCAATTCCGGATATTTTCCGCACCCGTAATCGTTTGGGTTGCAAGTCATGGTGATCCTCCTGTTCCCTAAAAAAACCAGTCGAAACCGGTTGTACTTCTAAATATTGATTATATCAATAGGGCAATAGAAAAACAAGTATAAGGCATGTTTTGGATATAATATTTATAAATAATATCTATTGAATAATAGATGCTGTTTATACAATGTGCATTTCTTTTACAACTTTTAGAAGATCCCCGAATATTCCGTATGCCGTCTGTTCTATTTCCGGTTCCTCTTCGATCACATGAACTGTGCCCATAAGATCAGTAGTTATTGAAACAACAGAAGATGTTCCCTTGATGCTGGCATAAAGACCATCTTTGTCTATTTCTTCAGGTGCCACTTTGCATATCATATTCCCGTTTGAAAACGTACCTCTGCAAATCAGTTTTATGACTTTTCCCTTTGATCTTGCTGATTTTATGTCTTCAAGGGAAATATCTTCGATGCCTTTTCTGCTGACATCATCGGGGGTGATCCCGGCGTCCATCAGGACATTCATCAAAGCGGTAAGTTTTGCTGCCGCATCATATCCCTCTATATCCATTGAAGCATCAGCTTCAATAAAACCCCTTTCCCTGCCTTCCCTGATTATATCCTTATAGGGCCTGTCCTTTGACATCTCCTCAAGTATATAATTTGTAGTGCTGTTTAATATCCCCCTGACCTCTGTTACTCTGCACATTTCAAGATTTTCACTGACCATGTTGAATACGGGTGTACCGTCCATTACAGTGGTTTCATATAAAAACATACATCCGTTTTTTTCAGCAATATCCCTTAATCTTCTGTGATCCCATGCAATAGGCCCTTTGTTGGCAGTTATCACATGTTTTCCTCTGCAAAGGGCAGTTTCTATGTGATTTATGGCCGGCTGTCCTGTTTTTATTGCCAGAGGAGTAAGCTCGATCATTATGTCATACTCTGTATTTTCAAGTATTTCCATTGAACTTATCCCCTTTGGTTCCAAAAGATTTCCTCTGCTTCCGGTACCGATAGCAATTATTTCACATTTAGCATTATATTTTTCTTTTATTTCCTGTCCTTTGCTTTCAAGGAGCTTTTTGAATGCAGTACCTGCATTACCGTATCCCAGCATAACTATTCTTATTTTTTTCATTATTTTGTCCTCCGTCTTTGATTTATGATGCCAACATTTGATATGATTATATCCTTTTCCGCAACTATTATAAAGCATATACTAAAGCATACTTGAACATACTTTCATAATAAAAGAGCCTTCCAAGGGATCTAAAGGTTTCGTGAAGGCTCTTTTAACTATCTTTTTTTGTTTTTGGGCTATTCTGTCATTTTTGCCGGTTTCGGCAGTCTTTCTGTTATCATATTCATAAGATTATCCGTACATTTGAGAGGATCTGTGAATTTTGCATCTCCGGCCACCACAAATTCCGGATCTTTTGGTGAAAGAACGCCGCCTGTTATCTCTCCGATCTCAGCATACTTGTATGTCGGCACCGCATCATCCATTTCAAAGGATATATCCGTCGCATCCTCAAATCCGAAATCCACTTCATATACAGAAGCTATTTCAGATGCCACCTCCCAGTTGGAAAGGGCTATCTCTTCATCTATGGCAGCCATGACAGGCATCAGCCTTCTTTCTGTATTTGTATATGTTCCATCCGTTGAAACAGAGGCTGTCCCCGGTATAACAACATCTGCTTTTTTTGCAGAAGAGGTCATATGTGTATCTGAGACCATGAGGAATTCCAGATCCCTTAGCGCATATGCGGGAACATCTTCGCCGAATGACAACAGAGCCTTTACTCCATCCATCTCTTCCGCTCCGCCGGTGATGCCAATATCTATTATCCCCTGAGAATTATTTTTTGATTTTACCTGTAATATGCCATCTCTGGGCGATCCGATGTGTCCCGAAAGAAGTGCCAGATCTGCAATTAGAACAGCCGCCTCCATTGTTGCAAAGTTTTGTGTGAATACTATCATTGCTTTTTTTGCCTTGGCATATATTTCTGCGATTTCAGCTGCATCCTTTCCGGGCACCACATCCTTGAGGCTTTTTTTGAATTTGTCAAACCCTTTGGCTCCCGAAGTTTTGCCGCTTTCTAACAGGTATTTTGCCATCTCCTTGAGAAAGCTCAGGTCGTTTTTTGTATAAACGGATCTTTGGGCAAACTCAAAGTGCTGCTCTTTGCCTTTGGGATTTATAAGTATGACTTTTGTTCCGTTTTCTGCAGCCTGTTTAATTTTCAGCTGGATCACAGGATTGTCTTTTGCGTTGAATCCTGCTGCTATTATGACATCCGTCGAAAGCAGTTCGTTGATGGTGTTTGGGGAAGCATCCGTTCCGATAACTTTTTTTATCCCGCTTTCTCTGTTGTTGAAGCAGAGTGTTTTTGCTCCCATAACATCAGCAAGTTTTTTTACTGCATAAGCTTCCTCATTGGTATATCTGTCGGAAACAGCCACCGCAACTGATTTTTTGCCATACTTTGCTGCTATGGATTGGGCTTTTTTTGCGGTCATGATTATTGCATCATGATAATCCGTATTTCTGGCTTTACCGCCCATTTTCACAACGGGCTCTTCTATTTTGCCTTCAAGTACAGCACAGTCAAATCCCCATTTCCCTCTTCCGCATGCCAGCCCCGCATTTACCGGGCCCAGCTTGTCGGGATTTGCTTTTATGAGCATTTCTCCGCATGATTCAAGTTCAAGGCTGCATCCCACTGAGCAGTATGCACATGTGGTCTCTGTTACGACTGTATCCAGAGGAACTTCCTTTATGACTGTCTGTCTTTCCTGCAGAGCGCCTGTGGGACATACGGTAACACATTGTCCGCATGAAACACATCCCGACTCAAGAAGGGGTTTTTCGAGAGTGGGTTTTACCACAGTATCAAATCCTCTGTTTACCAGTCCAAGGGCTCCTATACCCATGACTTCATCACATACCCTTACACAAAGACCGCAAAGAATACATTTGTTCGGATCCCTTACTATGAAAGGATGATCGTCTTCAAATTCGATCTCGTTCTTTTCTCCGTCGAATCTCTTTGGTTCCACATCATACTGATTGGCATAATCTATGAGTTTGCATTCGAAGTAATCATGACATCCGCATTCAAGACATCTTTTTGCTTCTTTTTCTGCATCCTCTTTCGAGAAGCCGTGAGGTATGACTTCAGCAAAATTATCTTTTCTTTCTTTTGCCTGAAGTTCTGATATCTGGGGTCTGCATTCTCTTTCTCTGTCCTCAAAGGTCTTTTCTGTTATGTCATCTCTTTGGACAACATAAGGTTTGCTGTATCTTATCTTCTCTCCTGCCAGATAAGCGTCTATTACCATTGATGCTTTTTTTGCATCTGCGATGGCTTCGACCGCTATGGATATCTTGTCATTACCGCAGTCTCCTCCGGCAAAAACGCCTTCCATGCTGGTCATGAAAGTGTCTTCATCATAGGCCAGTGCACCTTTTTTTGTTTTGTCTATACCTTTGAAAATCCTGCTGTCTACAGCCTGTCCTATGGCCAATATCACATTGTCTATTTCAATTGTTTCTGTCTTTCCTTCAACGGGCACAGGGCGTCTTCTTCCCGATTCATCCGGTTCACCCAGCTCCATTAACTGCAGCAGAACTTCTTTGACATGTCCGTCTTTATCTTTTTTGAATTCTATGGGATTGGTAAGGTTCTTGAAAATAACGCCTTCCTCCTCAGCCTCAACTATCTCCACCATGTCAGCGGGCATCTCTTCCTTTGTCCTTCTGTAAATATTGTAGACCTTGTCCGCGCCCAGTCTTACAGCTGTTCTGCATGCATCCATAGCAGTATTCCCGCCACCTACCACAGCAACTTTTTTACCGATCTTTATGGGCTCGTTCCTTACTACTTTTCTAAGGAGATCTATGCCGCCTATGACGCCTTGGGCGTCTTCACCTTTGCATCCCACTCCGGTGGATGTCCATGCACCGATCCCCAGAAGTACGGCATCAAAATCGGAACGTACGGTTTCAAAAGGTATATCCTCTCCCACTTTAGTATCTGTTATTACTTCAACGCCGATCTCTTCTATAAGTGCCACCTCTTCATCCACCACTTCCTTGGGAAGTCTGTATTCGGGTATACCGTATCTGAGCATTCCGCCCGCCTTCGGCATGGACTCGAATACCGTCACATCATGCCCCAGCTGCCTCAGGAAGAATGCAGCCGAAAGGCCCATGGGGCCTCCCCCTATTACAGCAACGCTCTTGCCTGTCAGTTCTTCCGGCTCAGGAATGAGCATTTCCGGATCCGCTTGTCCGTTTTCTGCGGCGAATCTTTTCAGCATCTGTATGGAAACGGGCTCGTCAATAAGGCCCCGGCGACACTCTGTCTCACATGGATGGGGACATACTCTTCCCAAACTTCCCGGGAAGGGTATCTTGTTTTTTATCAGATCCAGCGCTTCAGTATATTCTCCGTTTGCAATAAGGCCGGCATAACCCTGACAGTCTGTCTGTGCGGGGCATCCCAGCACACAGGGAGGTCTGCAGTCTCCCACATGGTCGGAAAGAAGCAGCTCAAGATTTGTTTTTCTCGATTCTATTACTCTTTCTGTATTGGTCCTTACCACCATTCCGGGGGCTATTTCCGTTGCACATGCCTTAACCAGTTTTGGGTTGCCTTCAACTTCGCATACACATATACCGCATGATCCGTATATCTTTGTTCTCTCATCGAAACAAAAAGTAGGTATTTCTATTTCGTTTTCTTTTGCGACCTCAAGTATGGTCTGTCCGGGAATGCCCAGCACTTCTTTTCCGTCTATATTAAGTCTGAATTTTTTCATTGTGCTCCTGCCCCCTTTACTCTACTGTAATTGCGCTGAACTTGCAGGCCTCATAGCATCTGCCGCATTTAACGCATTTTTCCTGATTTATAACGTGTTTTTCTTTTACCTTTCCTGCTATTGCATCTACAGGACATTTTTTTGCACAAAGGGTGCAGCCCACACATGCATCGGTTATTTCAAATTTTATGAGAGCCTTGCAGGATCTTGCGGTACATTTTTTTCTGTATATATGGTCTTCATATTCATTTCTGAAATATCTTATGGTTGTAAGAACGGGATTTGGCGCCGTCTGTCCCAGTCCGCACATGGATCCGTCTTTGACTTT
>Ga0123334_1003400_pt1 | contig 17279 bp, 17 predicted proteins | sample BiotimSIPDNA_FD_89706 | JGI IMG/M metagenome (GOLD analysis project Ga0123334, IMG submission 89706) | Anaerobic biogas reactor microbial communites from Washington, USA - Biogas_R1 time_0 SIP DNA | ecosystem: Engineered > Bioreactor > Anaerobic > Unclassified | place: Washington, USA... | reverse complement strand
TGCCCTTCGAGAACCTCAACGCGTTCATCAACGACATCGCCATCGAGGGCGTGCCCTGGAGCATCCACGGCTCCGGCGCGTACTTCCTCGCGTGGGCGCTCGTGGTGTGGATCATCGGCGTGGTCACCCTGCAGCGCCGGGACGCCTGATCCCCGAAAGGGCCGAAAACCCCCGTTAAGGGCACATTTTCCCCTACCGGGCCATAGGGTGGGTGGTACTACCAACCACCGTCGTCACCGCGTAAAGGGGAAGTCATGAGCAGGGTCATCGTCATCGGTGCCGGAATGGTGGGGCTGTCCACCGCCTGGCACCTGCAGGAACGGGGTTTCGAGGTCGACGTCTTCGACCGGGAGGGCGTGGCCGCGGGATCATCCTGGGGCAACGCGGGCTGGCTGGCACCCGCCAAGACCATCCCGCTGTCGGACCCGAGCCTGTGGCGCTACGGGCCGACCGCCCTGCTCGATCCCGACGCCGCCCTGTCCATGCCCATCCGCTTCGACCCGAAGCTGTGGATGTTCCTCGCCCGCTTCATGGCGCAGGCCACCCAGCGGGCGTGGGACGACACCATGGCCAACCTCACCCCCATCGACAAGGTGGCCCTCGAGGCCTTCGACGAGCTGGAGCTCGGGGGCGTCGACGCGGTCACCCACAAGGGGCCCTTCGTCATCGGTTTCGAGGAGGAGTCCCAGTCCGCCGGCTTTCTCCGCGAGATCGAGGGCGCTATCCGCCACGGCCAGGAGGCACCGATGGAGCGCCTGGCCGACCCGCAGGAACTCGCCCCGATGCTCTCCGACAAGGTCAAGGTCGCCTACCGCCTCGAGGGCCAGCGCTTCATCGAGCCGGGCCCCTACGTGGAGGCCCTGGCCCAGGCGGTGGAGAAGCGCGGCGGCCACATCCGCACCGACGCCGACGTCGCCCACGTCGCCCGCGCCGACGGACCGGGCCGCCCCGCGGTCATCCTGGCCAGCGGTGAGCGCATCGAGGCGGACAAGATCGTCATCGCCACCGGCGCCTGGATGTCCCGCCTGGCCCGCGAATTCGGCGTGCGCACCCTCGTGCAGGCCGGCCGCGGCTACTCCTTCACCGTGGCGACGCAGGAACCGGCGGAGCACTCCGTCTACCTGCCGTACCACCGCATGGCGTGCACCCCCTACCAGGGCCGATTCCGCATCGCCGGGACCATGGAGTTCCGCCGCCCGGACGAGCCGCTGTACCCGCGGCGGATCGAGGCGATCGTCAACAAGGCCCGAGACCTCATGCAGGGCGTGGACCTGGACAGCCGCCGGGACGAATGGGTCGGCTCCCGCCCCGTCACCCCGGACGGCATCCCGCTGGTCGGCCAGACCAACGCGGAGAACATCTACGTCGCCGGTGGTCACGGCATGTGGGGCGTGGTGCTCGGACCGGCCACGGGCAGGTACCTCGCCCAGCTCATGGACACCGGCGAGGTCCACCCGGCGATCGCCCCGTTCGATCCGCTGCGTTAGGTGACCAGTCAGGTGACCAGGGTGTATCCCAGGATGACCGCCAGCGGCAGAATGAGGTAGCTGGCGGCGATGACGCCCGCGGCCAGGGTGTAACCGCGGGCGGCCACCCGGCCGGACACCTGCCCCATCCAGAGGATGAGGGCGCGCAACGGCGGGATGAGCAGCACGAGCAGTGCGGAGATGACGTTGAAGGCCACGTGGATGAGGGCGGCCTGCACGGCGATGGATCCCATGGATCCCGGCACTGCCAGAGCGGTGAGCGGCGCCGTGAGGGTGGTGCCCACGTTGGCGCCGAGGATGACGGGCAGGACCTCCCGGTAGCGCAGCGACTTCGTCGCCGCGAAGGGGAGCAGGGAGGACACGGTCACCGAGGACGAGGACACGGCCATGGTGATGAGCGCACCGGAGAGCAGGCCGAGGGCGTCGGAGGCCCCGGAGGACCGTTCCAGCAGGGTGCGGGTGGTCGCGGCGGTGAGGACGGCCAGCTGGCGGCTGATCACCCGCACGGCGACGACGATGACCAGCGCGCCCAGGGCGATGGCGACGACGGACGCGCCGCGGGGGCCCAAGAGCTCCCCCAACCAGCCGCGGATGCCCACCGTGTCGATGATCGGGGAGATCGCCTCGAGGATGATGTCACCGGTGGGGGTGTCGGCGGGACCGTCGCCGAGCACCGAGGAGGACACCAGCTCCGCCAGTCGCCGAAGCGGGTGGAAGAGCATCTCCAGCCCGAAGGCGATGACGACGAAGACGACGTTGAACGCCGCGTGCAGCGACGCCGCCGAGAACGCCCGCTGGAAACGGGCCCGGCTGCCCACGAATCCGAAGGAGACGATGAGCGAGGTCAGCGTCGTTCCCACGTTGGCCCCGAGGATGATGGGCAGCGCCACCGCCACCTGCAGGCTGCCGGTACCCACGGCGGCGACGGTCAGGGCCGTCACGGTGGTGGAGGACTGGATCGTCGCCGTGGCCACGATGCCGATGAGCAGGCCGATGACCGGGTTCGTCGCCAGATCGAACAGGCGGTGGACGGTGCCGGAACCGATGCCGGAGGCGCCGTCGAAGATGAGGTAGACCGCGAGGAACATGCTCGCGATCGCAGCGGCCACCGCAAGCCACCGGACGAGTGACCCGAACCCGGACAGGGCGACGAAGTCCTCGTCGGCGGGGATGCGCTTGGGGTTGATGAAGTGCTGGGTGCCGGGCAGGGGCCGGGAGCGGGTCCGTTCAGCCACCATGGCTCATCCCTTCCACGCCCGGTTCATCCGCCAGACACCTGATCTCAATGGTCTGTCCATCTGAATCTAGCACCGCCCGCCGAGCACGGCCGAGGTGGCCATCGCCGGTGGACTAGGGTGTTCGGAATGACACGCACCCCAGCTCCGCGGCCCCACCCCGGTGATCAGCCGGGAAAGCAGCAGCTCACGATCCCGCTCCTCATGGGGCTGGCGCTGCTGTCGGCGTCGGCGCCGTTCTCCATCGACATGTACCTTCCGGCGCTGCCGGGCATCGTGGCGGATCTGACGACCACCCAGCCAATGGTCCAGCTGACACTGTCGGGCTTCCTCGCGGGCCTGGCGTTCGGTCAGCTCATCATCGGCCCGGTCTCGGATGCGGTCGGCCGACACCGGCTCATGCTCGCCGGCGCGGTGGTCGCCCTCGGTGCGGCGGTGCTGGCGGCCCTCGCCCCGACCATCGAGGTGCTCATTCTCGCCCGGCTCATCCAGGGCCTGGGGTCGGGGGCGTGCGTCGTCCTCTCCCGCGCCGTCATCCCCGACCTGGCGAAGGGGCCCGCGGCGGCCAAGGCGTTCGCTCTCCTCATGACCATCCAGGGTGTCGCCCCGATCCTCGCGCCGGTGGCCGGCGGCCTGCTGCTCGAGCCGATCGGGTGGCGCGGGCTGTTCTGGGTGCTCGCCGGTCTGGCCCTGGCGCAGCTGCTCGTCGTGGTGTTCGTGGTCCGGGAATCCAAGCCGGCCGAGGAACGCAGCCCCGCGACCGTCCGCGGCATCCTGGGCAATTACGCCTACGTGCTCCGCAGCTCCGGCTACCGCGGCTATCTGGTGTGTTTCGCCCTCGCCTTCTCCACCATGTTCTGCTACATCTCCGCCTCCCCGTTCCTGTTCCAGGAGCAGCTGGGATTCACGGCCCGCGAGTACGCGCTCATCTTCGGGTTCAACGGCGTGGGCATCATCGCCGGCACGTTCCTCAACGGGCGGCTCATCGGGAAGGTGCCCACCCACCGCATCCTGCTCACCGCCTTAGGTGTTCTCGTGGCCACCACGATCGTGCTGCTCATCGTCATGGCGGTCGCCCCGGTGACGTGGCTGATCCTGGTGCTGCTGTTCATCGCGGTGAGCCAGAACGGCATCATCATGGGTAACGCCACCGCGCTGGGTACCGGTCTGGTGCGGGAGCGCGCCGGGTCCGCGTCGGCGCTCATGGGGTTCGCCCAGTTCGGCCTCGCCGGGCTGACCAGCCCGCTCATGGGGCTGGGGGATGATCCGGGCCTGACCATGGCGATCGGCATGGTCACTTGTGCGGTGCTGTCCCTGGCCGGGGCGGTCTACGCCGGCCGGCAGGGATCGTCCGGTACGGCTACTGGATCGCGGACGTCAGCTTCATGACGTTGTCCACGTAGCGGCGGAAGAATCCGCGTTTGTTCCACTCCTCGAGGGTGAGGACCCGGGACACGGCGAAGTAGGCGTCGGCGAGCCGGTTGAGATCGTCGATGATGTCGCCGTGGGTGATCATGAGCGTGGACTCGTAGTTGAGTCCGAAGCTGCGCATGTCCATGTTGGAGGAGCCGACCGTGCCCAGGGACTCGCCCGCCGAATCCGGGTCGGCGAGGATGAACTTCGTGTGCAGCACGTACGGGGCGGGGAACAGGTGGATGTGCACACCCGCCTCCAGCAGCGCCTGGTAGTAGGACGACTGGGCGTGGTGGACCATGAACTGGTCGGATTTCTCGGACACCAGCAGGTGGACGTCCACGCCGCGGTAGCAGGCGGAGGTGACCGCCTCGAGAAGGGATTCGTCGGGGATGAAGTACGGCGAGCACAACACCAGGCGGTCCTTGGCCAGGTGGACGATGGAGTTGAACATCCGCAGCACCGGTTCGGTGGTGTAGCCGGGGCCGGAGGGGACGAGCTGGACGATGTTGCGTTCTTCCTCTTCCTCGAGGGCGGAGTCGTCGCCGTCGTCCTCGGGTGGTTCGATGTCGAGGAGTTCGTCGGTCTCGGTGTACCAGTCGACGGCGAAGACGAAGGCCATCGACGCCACCACCGGGCCGGTGAGTTCGACCATGACGTCGACCCACTGCCGGCCGGCCCGGATGTTGGACGTCAGCTGGTAGGAGCGGTCGATCATGTTGATGGAGCCGAGGAAACCGAGCCGGTCGTCGATGATGAGCAGCTTGCGGTGGTTGCGCAGGTCGGGCCGGCGGAAGCGGAAACGCCAGGGCTTCAGGGGCAGCATGAGCTGCCAGTCCACGCCGATCTCGGTGAGCCGACGGCCCAGCTTGAGGTAGCCGGGATACTTGAGGGAGCCGATCTGGTCGAAGAGGTAGCGCACCTTGACGCCGCGTTGGACGGCGCGTTCCAGGGCGCGGAAAAACACGTCGGTGGTCTCGTCCCAGGAGGTGATGTAGATCTCCACGTGGACGTGGTCGGTGGCGGTGTCCACGGCGGCGGCCATCCGCCGCATGGTCTCCTCGTAGTCGGCGTGCAGGCCCCGGTTGTGGCTGGCCACCGCGGGGATGTTGGTCAGGTGCCGGTTGAGGCGGACGATGGACTGCACGTCCCGGGACAGGTCGGCGTGTTCGGGGAAGTCGGGGACGTGCGACTGCACGCCCTCGATCATGGCGTTGGCCTCCTGCTGGATCCGGTGTCGGCGCCGGTTGATGTAGGGCGAGCCCATGAGCAGGAACAGGGGCAGGCCGATGAACGGCAGGAGGAGGATGGCGAGCAGCCAGGCGGTCGACGAACTCGGGCGCCTGCCCTCCGGCACGAAGCCGATGGCGAGGATCTTGATGGAGTAGTCGATGATCAGGCCGATCATCTGCCAGGTGTCGAGGTCGATCGAGATGTTCACGGCGGCGTCAGCGGACCTCGTCGAAGGCCGCCGAGGACTCGCGCGGCAGGTAGTCGACGACGACGGGGGCATGGTCGGAGGCGCCCTTGCCGGAGCGTTCCTCGATGTCGACGAAACCGGTGCGGGCCGTCGCCGCCAGCGCCGGGGTGGCCAGCTGGAAGTCGATGCGCATGCCCTCGCCCTTCTGGAACCGCATGCCCTTGTAGTCCCAGTAGGTGTAGTGCTCACGTGTCAGGGGGCGGGTGACCTCGGTGAGGCCGGCGTCGATAAGCGCATCGAACGCCTGGCGTTCGGGTTCGGTGACGTGGGTCTTGCCGTCGAAGACGTCGATGTCCCACACGTCACGGTCGAGCGGTGCGATGTTGAAGTCGCCGAGGTAGACGGCCCGGGTGTCCGGGTCGGTGCGCAGCTGGTCCTGCACGTGGAAGCGCAGGTTGTACAGCCAGCGCAGTTTGTAGTCGTAGTGCGGGTCAGCGATCTCCCGGCCGTTGGGCACGTACAGGCTCCACACGCGCACGCCGCCGCAGGTCGCGCCGATGGCACGCGCCTCGACGTCCTGCGGCTTCCCCGGGTCCTTGTCGAATCCGGGCTGGCCCGGGAACTGCTTCTCGACGTCCGCGATGCCCACCCGGGACACGATCGCGACACCGTTCCACTGGTTGCGGCCCACATGCGCGACCTCGTAGCCTGCGTCGGTGAAGCGGTCGTAGGGGAACTTCTCGTCTGTGACCTTGGTCTCCTGCATCGCCAGGACGTCCACGTCGTGGCGGTGAAGAAACTCCACGATGCGGTCCGCGCGGGTGCGCACGGAGTTGACGTTCCAGGTGACGATGCGCATGCACTACAGACTACCTACTCCACATCGAACGCCCAGAGGATGCCGAAACGGTCGCGGACCTGACCTCGGTGGCGGTCGTATGTGTCGGTCTCGTAATTACGACGTCCCCGGGCGCTCTTAGGTCCGGAAGCTCGGTGCTAACGGGTGGTCCACGGCTCGTAATTACGAGACGTACTTTTACGACGCGACCTGTTCCGCGTACCGGTGCCGGTGGTGCTCGACGAATCCGAGCTTGGTGTACAACGCCCGGCCGGCGGCGTTGGAGGCGATGACCTGCAGGTAGGCGCCATCGGCACCCGAGGCCGCGCCCCAGTGCAGCATCTCCTGGCCCAGTCGGGTGCCCAGGCCTTGTCTACGGTACGCTGCGGCGACCTCGACCGCAGAGTAGCCGAGCCAGCGTCGCCCGTCGCCGGATTCGGTGAGGGTGCCGCGGGTGATGGCCACCGTCTCGCCATTCGGGGTGAGCAGGCGGGCGAAGCCCATGCGGCCGTCGATCTGTTCGCGCAGCAGCTCGAGGGCGTGGACGGGCAGCGCTCGGCCGCGGAAGTGGTAGAGGTCCAGCCAGTCGGCGTCGGGCTGGTCGTCGATGCGGAATGACAGGTCACCGGCATTCACCTCCGGAACATCCGTCAGAGACCTGGTCATGACGATGATTTCGGGGCCGAGATCCCACCCGCCGGCATTGATGAGTTTCTCGGCCGGTGCGCCGATGCGCTCGGGGATGAGCAGGCGGACCGGCAGATCGTGGCGGGCGTAGAACGCGGCGATCTCGTCGAGGGGGACGGCGTCGAAACCCGCGGAGGTGCCGAGCGGGGCGGCGGAGTTGGAGCGCTCGGTGATGCCGTCGCCGGCGCGCATGAGCCACTGGCCGCCGTCGGCCCAGGTGTGTTCGATGCCGGGGAAAGCTTTGGCGGTGGCGACCTCGACGGCGCGGATGTCGGAGTTGCGTACCCGCCGCGGGGATAGTTTCTTCACCACCTTGATCAGTGAAGCGGGGATCTCCACCGCCTCGGCGGAGGATTCGAACCCGCCGACGGCCTGGGGGCGCACGATGAGCGGATCGACGGACAGGACGTGGCCGATGATGTCGCTGAGGTGGCCGGGGGTGTCGGGCAGGAGGCGGCGGACGACCACCCGGTCGCCGACGTTGACCTGGTCGGAGCGGAAGATTCCCATGGGGTGCCCGGGCCTAGTGGCCGAAGGGGTCCTCGTCTTCACCGGGCATCCAGGTCAGGCCGGCCTCGGTCCATCCGTTGGCCTTGATGGCCTTCTTGGCCTGGCGCTTGTAGCGGCCGATGAGGACGTCGGTGTAGACGAAGCCGTCGAGATGGCCGACCTCGTGCTGGAGGCAGCGGGCGAAGAAGCCGTATCCTTCGACGCTGATCTGCTCGCCGTTCTCGTCGAGGCCGGTGACGCGGGCGTGGTCGGCGCGTGGGGTGGGGAAGCCTTCGCCGGGCACGGAGAGGCAGCCTTCGTCGTCGGTGCCGTCGTCGGCGGGCATGGTGGCGGGGATCTCGGAGGTCTCCAGGACGGGGTTGATCACGCAGCCCTTGCGCATGCCGCCGTCGGGTTTCTCGCTGCCGTCGGGGCCGTCGACGTCGGGGCAGTGGTAGACGAACAGGCGCTTGTTCACGCCGATCTGGTTGGCGGCCAGGCCGACGCCGTGGGCGATCTCCATGGTCTCGTACATGTCGGCGATGAGGGTCTGCATCTCGTCGGAGCCGATGGTGGCGGGGTCGACGGGCTCGGTGGGCGTGTGCAGGACGGGGTCGCCGTGGATCACGATCGGTCGGACAGTCATGACCTACAGTTTAGGCATGCCCGACCTCAGTGATTCCGACGCCCGTCTCCTCGCCTTCGAGGAGCGTGCGCCGAGGTCGGCGGGGGCGAAGGAGGAGGCGATCCGGGCGCAGTTGGGGATCAGTCCGGTGCGTTACTACCAGCGTCTCAATCTGCTTATCGACGTCCCCGCGGCCATGTCCGCACATCCCTCCCTCACGGCGCGTCTGCGCCGTATCCGTGACCGGCGTGCCGTTGAGCGTTCGGCACGCACCGGAGACTAGAGTGACGGATGTGACTCATGTGAATCAGGACAACCAGGACCCCCGGGACGACCATGACCAGCCGACCACTGACGGCTCCACCGCTGCCGGCGGCGGGGCTGGTGCCGGACTGCCGCTGCGCGGCCTGGCGATGGTGCTCATCGCCGTCGCCGTCCTGCTCGGCCTGTGGGGCCTCTACGCCATGACCCGGGACGACTCGGGCGACACCGCCGACGCCCCGGCCGAGGAGACCACCGTCGCGGCCACCGAGACCGCGCCCGCCGATTCGACGGAGGAACCCGCCGACCTCGAACGGGCCGAGGAATCCGGGGAGGCCGAGCAGTCGGACGAGGCCGACCGGCCGAGCGAGTCCGCCGACGCCCCGGCCCCGGCGCCCGCGCCCGCCGGCGGTGCTGACGGTGCCGACGAGCCGGCCCGCCTGCACGTCCTCAACAACTCCACCGTGCCGAATCTGGCCAACGATGTGGCCACCACCCTCGATGACCAGGGTTACGATGTCGGAGAGGTCGGCAACCTGGCCGACCAGATCCTGCCCGAGAACACCGTCTACTTCCAGCCCGGCAACCCGGACGCCGAACAGCGCGCCCGCGAGCTGGCCGACCGGGTCCGCGGCGTCGCCCGCGAGTACGACCCGGTCCTGCCCGCGGAGACCGACGGCCGCAACGACATCACCCTGGTCCTGGTGAACCAGGTCGCCCTCTAAGGAGCCCCATGCCGATCGAGCCCATCCCGTTCCGACGCTCACCGGCCCCCACCCTGGGCGTCGAATGGGAGATCGGGCTCATCGATCCGGAGACCCGGGATCTGGCGCCGAAGGCCGTCGACGTCATCGACCACGTCGCGGCGCACCACCCCGAGGTGCACCTGGAGAAGGAATTCCTGCAGAACACCGTCGAACTGGTCACCGGTGTCCACGACACCGTGCCCGAGGCGATCGACGAGCTCGCCCATGACCTGGCCTGCGTGAAGGAGGCCGCCGACTCCCTCGGCCTGCGCCTGTGGGCCTCCGGCTCCCACCCGTTCTCGGACTTCCGGAAGAATCCCGTCTCCGCGAAGATGACCTACGCCGAGATCATCGAACGCACCCGCTACTGGGGTCAGCAGATGCTCATCTGGGGCGTGCACGTCCACGTCGGCATCAGCCACGAGGACCGGGTGTGGCCGATCATCAACGCCCTGATGACCAAGTACCCGCACATGCTCGCGCTGACGGCCTCGTCGCCGGGATGGGACGGGATCGACACCGGCTACGCCTCCAACCGGACGATGCTCTACCAGCAGCTTCCCACCGCCGGACTGCCCTACCAGTTCACCACCTGGGCGGAGTGGGAGTCCTACATGCATGATCAGGGCATCTCCGGGGTGATCAACCACACCGGGTCCATGCACTTCGACATCCGCCCGGCCGCGAAGTGGGGCACCATCGAGGTCCGCGTCGCCGATGCCACCTCCAATCTGCGGGAACTCTCCGCTGTCGTCGCCCTGACCCACTGCCTGGTGGTGCACTACGACCGGATGATCGACCGCGGGGAAAAGCTGCCCGTCCTCCAGCCGTGGCATGTCGCGGAGAACAAGTGGCGCGCCGCCCGCTACGGCCTGGAGTCCCTGGTGATCACCTCCCGGGAGACCGACGAGCGCTGGGTCACCGAGGAACTGACCGACCTCGTCGACGAGCTCTCGCCCCTGGCTGCTGAGCTGGGCTGTCTCGACGAGCTCCGGCTCATCGAGGAGATCCTCGAACGCGGCGCCGGCTACCAGCGGCAGCGCCGCGGGTACCTGGTGCACCGTGACTGGAAACCGGTCATCGACGCCACCTGCGATGAGATGGAGGAGCTGAAGCCCCGTGGCCACTGACACCACCACCCTGGTCCTGCTGCACCCGGCCGGCCGGATGCCGGACACCTTCACCGGGGTCGTCCAGGCCCTGCCGGCCGGGATCACCCCGAAGTTGCCGAACCTCGGCACCGGGACGCCGGCGGAGCAGCAGCAGGCGGCGGAGACCTTCCTGGACCGCAACGAGCTGCGCCGGGTCGCCCTGGCCGGTCACGGCACCGGCGCGCTCGTCGCCGCGGGGCTCGCGGTCGCCCAGCCGCGCCGGGTCAGCCACCTCATCCTCTCCGAGCCGGTCCTCGCGGTCTACGAGGAGATGGTCAGTGCCCAGCTGCGCGCGATGAAACTGGTGCCGAAGTTCCTGTTCCGCCGGCGCGGCATGGACAAGGATCAGGCGCTGGCGAGCCTCGAGTCCGCCCGCGGCACCGATCTGCGCGGCGCAGTCGAGAGCCTGGACATCCCGGTCCTGGTGTTCACCAGCACGACCTCCCCGCTTCGCGATGCCGCGAGCGTCACCGTCCCGGCCGGTCCGGCACCGTGGTACGAGCAGGATCCGCATCGTTTCGCCGCGGAGGTCGCCGACTTCCTGCGCTGAATGCCTCGGCGGCGAATCCGAGGGCGGTGTAGCCGAGGATGACCAGCAGCCCGAAGAGGGTGAAGGCGAGGTTCCACGGGGCGGTGGGGTCGTCGGCGGCGCCGTGGAAGGACAGGTCCGGCCAGAGGATCGCACTCGCCCAGGGCAGGGACACCAGGGCGACGGCGACCAGGGAGAGTAGCGCGCCGAGCTGGGCGGACCACCACGTGCGGCCGAGCAGGTCGGTGACGCCGACGATGAGGCACACGGCCAGCGGCACGACCCAGACCCAGTGGTGGAACCAGGAGAACGGGGAGACCAGGGAGGAACCGATGCCGGCGATGACCAGGGCCATGCTGCGGTTGTCGCGACGCAGTGCCACCCACACACCCAGGGCGACGGCCGCGACTGTGAGGACCACGGCCACCAGCCACACCGTGGTGGACTCGACACCCAGGACCCGCTCGAGGACTGACCGCCACGACTGGGCGCCGGGGTTGGCGTGCACGCCGACGCGGTCGGAGTTGAACATCGCCTCGCGCCAGAAGGTCATCGCGTCGGGGACGAAGAGGAACCCGATGATGACGGTGACCAGGAAGGTGCCCACGGAGATCAGCGCCGCCCACCAGCGGCGCTGGAGCAGGAAGATGAGGCCGGTGAAGGCAGGGGTGAGCTTGAGTCCGGCGGCCAGGCCGACGCCGATGCCGGGCCAGCGGTTGTGGCGGGGCAGGATGTCGCAGGCGATGAGCAGCAGGAGCAGCAGGTTGATCTGGCCGTAGTAGAAGCTGCCGCGCACCGGCTCGAAGGCGAGCATGGCGACGGTGAGGAGGAGACCGACGGCGATGGCGGGGGCGTCGATACGCTTGCCGCGTTCGTGCAGGACGAGGAGGATGACGCCGGCCAGGGCGGCGAGGTTGGCGGTCTGCCACAGGATCGTCGCCAGGTCGGGGCTCAGGGTGGCCAGCCAGCGGAAGACCGCGGCGGCGAACGGCGGGTAGGTGAACGGCAGGTCACCGAGCAGGGGAGTGGCGTAGAGGTCGCCGCCGTCGTTGACGCGTTGGCCGCCGAGGAGGTAGACGGTGAGGTCGGAGGGGGTGTGCAGGCCGAGGTTGAAGCCCTCGGGCACCGTCGACTCGCGGTCGAGGATCCACAGCACCAGAGCCGTCAACGCGACGATGAGCGTCGGCGCTCCCCGTAGCCGTGTGCTCATCGCCGGCGCAGGGACTTCTCGGCGGGAGCGTCGTTGCGCGACATGGTGTCGACGTCACCGTAGAGGCCCTCGCGGCGGGAGACACGGCCGAGGCGCTGGGCGGTGACCGGGGAGGTCAGGGCCGCGAAGATGACCAGCAGGACGAGAACCCCGAGGTCACCGCGTTCGGCGACACCGAAGTCCGCGGAACCGGTCACCCGCAGCAGCGCGCCGAGGATGGTGAGGATCAGGCCCATGGTCTGCGGTTTGGTGATCGCGTGGACCCGGGACATGGTGTCCTGGAACCGGACCACGCCGACCGCCGCGGAGAACACGAGGAACGCGCCGGTGAGGATGAGGACCAGGGACGCGACATCGGCGAACAGTGAGTAGGTCATGATCAGCTACCGTCCCTCTTGCGGAAGCGGGCGACGGACACCGAGGCGATGAAGCCGAGCAGCGCGATGACGAGCATGGCGTTGGCGACGGTGGTGTCCAGCGACCAGCAGATGTAGGTGGCCAGGGCACACTGCAGCATGGCGATGAAGCCGTCCAGGCCGAGCATGCGGTCGAGTGAGTTGGGGCCGACGAGGATGCGCCAGGTCATGATGATGAATGACAGGGCGAACATGACGGCGGCGACCAGGAGGACGCCGTTGTAGATGGCGGGGTCCATGGGGTCAGCTCCTCTCGAAGATGTGGATGAGGCGGCGTTCCAGGGTGGCGATGGCGGCGATCTCCCGGGCCAGGGCCTCCTCGGTGCCGGCGTCGAGCAGGTGGACGGTCCACATGCGGTTGGCGATGTCGATGTCGCTGACCGAACCACCCGGCTGCAGGTTGTACAGCACCGTGGCGAACGACAGGATCAGCTCCGAGGACACCCGCATGGGCACCTGGACCACGGCGGTCTGCGGCGGGGCCGCCGGTCGCAGGGCCAGCCACGCCACCTTGAAGGAGGCGACGGACAGGTCCTTGACCCAGATGAGCAGGTAGCCGGCCAGGGACAGCCAGCGGACCTGGAGTCCGGCGATGGGCATCGCCGGCAGGGGCAGCGCCATGACCACGACAAAGCCGACGAGCAGGCCGCTGATGACGTTGGCCCAGGTGAACTCGCCCATGAGCAGGCACCACATGAGGGTGATCCAGACGATGAACCAGGGGCGGAAGCGGCGGGAGATTCCGGCGAGCATCAGTTCTCCTCCTCCTCTGCGGGGGACTCGGTGGGCGCGGCCGGCGCGGTGGAGACGGCGGGTTCCGGTTCAGGCAGCCGGTGGTCGCGGTTCTCCAGGTCGTCGGAGCCGTCGTCCAGGCGCTGCTGGTCGAGGGTGCGGGAGGGGTTGTCGTAGTCCTCGCCGAGCACGGCGGTGCGGTAGATGCTGATGTCCTGGGCGGATTCGGCGGCGCGGCCGGTGACGCTGGAGAGCGGGCCCGCGAGGAAGGACACGGCGAGGGAGGCGGCGATGAGGGTGGTGGTGGAGGCGACCATGCCGACGGGGATGCGGCCGACGTCGTCACGCTCGCCGAACTCCACCTCGTCGGTGACGTCGGCCAGCGGGGCGGGGCGGGCCATGGCGATGTTGCCCTCGGGGGCGTCCTTGCGGTCGCGCCAGAAGCCCTTGGACCAGACGAGGACCATGACGTAGAGGGTGAGCAGGGAGGTGATCACGGCGCCGCCTATGAGCACCCACGCCTGCCAGCTGCCCTCGTTGGCGCCGGCCTCGAGGAGGATGATCTTGCCCAGGAAGCCGGAGAAGGGCGGGATGCCGCCGAGGTTGATCGCCGGGATGAAGTAGAGCACGGCGACGACGGGGGCGGTGTAGGCCAGGGAGCCGAGGCGTCGCAGCGAGGAGGTGCCGGCCTGGCGTTCGATGAGACCGACGACGAGGAACAGGGCGGTCTGCACGAGAATGTGGTGCACGGCGTAGAAGATGGCGCCGGACAGGCCCTGGGCGGAGCCGAGGGCGATGCCGAAGATCATGTAGCCGATGTGGCTGACCAGGGTGAACGACAGGAGTCGTTTGATGTCGTTCTGCGCCATCGCACCGAGGATGCCCACGATCATGGTGGCCAGGGCGACCCACATGAGCAGCCCGTCGAGGGAGCCGTCGGTGAACACCGTGGAGCGCATGCGGATGATCGAGTACACGCCGACCTTGGTCAGCAGGCCGGCGAAGACGGCGGTGACCAGGGAGGGGGCGGTGGGGTAGGAGTCGGGCAGCCAGGCGTCGAGGGGGAAGACGGCGGCCTTGATGCCGAAGGCGACGAGCAGCACGCCGAAGATGGCGGCGCGGGTGCCGGTGGGCACGTCCTCCATCCGCATGCCGATCTGGGCGAGGTTGACCGTGCCCACCGCAGCGTAGACCATGGCCAGGCCGAAGAGGAAGACCATGGAGGAAACCATGGAGACCATGACGTAGGAGACGCCGGCGCGCACGCGCGAGGGCGAGGCGCCGAGGGTGAGCAGGACGTAGGAGGCGACGAGGAAGACCTCGAAGCCGACGTAGAGGTTGAACAGGTCGCCCGCGAGGAAGGACATGTTCACGCCCATGGTCAGCAGCATGTAGGTGGGCAGGAACACCGCGACGGGTTCGTCCTTGCCGCCGTCGCGCACACCCTGGCTGATGGCGTACCACATGACGCAGAACAGGACCATGGAGGAGACGGTGAGCATGAGGGCCGACAACCGGTCGGCCACGAGGGTGATGCCGACGGGGGCGTCCCAGCCGCCGATCTGCACCGTCTGGATGCCCTGCAGGTCAGCGACGAGCACCAGGGAGGCGGTGAGGACGATGAGCCCGAGCAGGGTGCCCAGGGCGATGGTGCGCTGGATGTGCGGGTGGCGCCCGGCGAGCAGGGCCAGGGCCGCGGCCACCGCCGGCAGGATGACCGGCAGCGGGATGAGGTAGGGCATGTAGGGCAGGAGGGTGTCCACGTAGCCGGTGAAGTACTCAGTCATCTTCGCCTGCCTTCACGGGTGCCTCGAAGGACCGCGGGCCGAAGCTGTCGCCCTCGGAGGTCATGCGTCCGGTCTCGGGGTCGTCGGAGGCGTCGTGGTCCGGTGCCGCGCTGGCGGTGGCCGGACGTGCCGCGATGGCGGCATCCTCCACGTCGTCCTCGATGACGTCCGCGGTGCGGTATCGGTACTGGCGGTAGGCCAGGGTGAGGATGAAGGCGGTCATGGCCATCGAGATGACGATGGCGGTGAGGATCATCGCCTGTGCCAGCGGGTCGGCGATGACGTCGTCGTAGACCTCGCTGTCGCGCCCGACGATCGGCGGGGAGCCGGCCTGGCCGCCCGCCTGCAGGATGAGCAGGTTCGCGCCGTTGCCGATGAGCATGAGGCCGAGCATCATCTTGGTCATCGCGCGGTCGAGCACGAGGTACACGCCGGCGGAGATGAGCGCGCCGGAGGCCAGCAGCAGGAAGAGGTTGGCGACCATCTACTTCTCCTTTCCGGTGGGGTTCTGCCTTATCGACGCCGCGGTGGATCCGGCGGATCCAGCGGATCCGCTCGTTGCGGCCGCAGGGGGTTTCGCCGCCTGCTGTTGTCGCCGCTCCGCGGCGCGCGCCATGGACCTGGCGCGGTCGCGGGCGCGCTGCTTACGCATCTCCTCCTCCATGTCGAGCTGGCCGCCCAGGGAGTTGAGGATGTGCATGATCAGGCCGACGACGATGGCGTACACGCCGGCGTCGAACAGCAGCGCCGACGGCAGCGACATGTTGCCGATGAGCGGCAGATCCACCGAGTCGTACGCGGAGGTCAACGGCGGGTAGCCGAGGAACATCGGCCAGATGGCCGCCGCGGCGGAGAGGATGAGGCCGGTGCCGAGGATTCGGCCGGCGTCGATGGGCAGGGCCTCCTCGAGCTCCGCGCGGCCACCCGCGAGGTAGCGCAGAGTAAAGGCCAGCGCGGCGACGAGGCCGCCAGCGAAACCACCGCCGGGCGCGTTGTGGCCGGCGAAGAAGAAGTACAGCGACAGGGCCATCATCGACGGGAAGAGGATACGGGTGGCCACGTCCACCATGAGGGAGCGGTTCTGCTGCTTCTCCGTCTCCACACCCGCGGCCAGCCAGCGGCGGCCGGTGACCCGGAGGGTCGGGCGGCGCGAGGGGCGGGCGAAGGAGCGGGTGCGGTAGATGAGCGAGGCGACACCGGTGGCCGCGATGACCAGCACCGAGATCTCACCGAAGGTGTCCCACGCACGCAGGTCCACGAGCAGGACGTTGACGGTGTTGGCGCCGTGGCCGATCTCGTACGCCAGATCGGGCATGGCACCGGAGATCGGCTCGGCCGTCCGGGCGTTGATGGCGAACAGTGCGACGACGGTGACGGCCAGGCCCACCGCGACAGAGAGCCAGGCGCGCAGGCGGTCGGCCTGCGGGGACTGGGTCCACTCGGTGGAGGTGGGCAGCTTGCGCAGGACGAGCATGAACAGCACCATGACGATGGTCTCCACCAGCGTCTGGGTCAGCGCCAGGTCCGGTGCGCCCTGGAGCGCGAAGATCGCGGCGATGGAGTAGCCGGTGACACCGACGAAGATGGCCCCGGACAGGCGGTTGTCCATCCGGGTGGCCGCGATGGCGGCGACGATGATGATCACCGACGCCAGTGCCTGCCACGGCGAATCCCACAGCACCATCCGGACGTCGTTGCGGTCGCCGAGGACCAGGGCGGCCAACGGCAGGGCGATGAGGACACCGAAGATGATGGACAGGTTGGCCGAGAGCGAACCACGCTGGGTCGACGCCGTCAGGCGCAGGGAGACGCGGCGGAAGAAGTCGAGGACCTTGTCGTAGGCGGCGTCGGCGCTGCCGAGTGCCGGGGTCTCGAACTGCGCGCGGGAGACCACGTCACGCTGCCAGTGCATGAGCACACCGCCGACGATGATGATGGCGGACAGCAGCAGCGGGAGGGTGAAGCCGTGCCACAGGGCGAGGTAACCGCCCTTCTCCCCCTCGGGCAGCGGGAACACGTTGTCCAGGTGCAGGGTGATGGCGTTCGACAGCGGCCCGGGCAGGAGGCCGAAGACGATGGTGCAGGCGGTGAGGACCGCCGGGGCCAGCCACAGGCTCGGGCCGATGGTGTGCATCTGCGCCACCGCGTCGGAGGTGCCGCCCCCGCTGACGTGCCCGGGCTTCTTCGTGGCGAAGGCACCGTAGAGGAAGTGCAGCGAGTACGCCATGGTCAGGACCGAGCCGACGACCATGG
>Ga0123334_1003398_pt1 | contig 17286 bp, 18 predicted proteins | sample BiotimSIPDNA_FD_89706 | JGI IMG/M metagenome (GOLD analysis project Ga0123334, IMG submission 89706) | Anaerobic biogas reactor microbial communites from Washington, USA - Biogas_R1 time_0 SIP DNA | ecosystem: Engineered > Bioreactor > Anaerobic > Unclassified | place: Washington, USA... | reverse complement strand
CCTCCATTACAGCGGGCCAAGGGCCTTTAAGCCCATGATCACTGTAAACTGCTCTGCCCTGGCAGAAACCTTGCTTGAAAGCGAGCTGTTCGGCCATGTAAAGGGGGCATTTACAGGCGCACTAAAGCACAAGGTGGGGAGGTTTCAGGCTGCTGATCATGGTACCATATTCCTGGATGAAATAGGCGATATCGCCCCAACTGTACAATTAAAGCTCCTGAGGGTAATTCAGGAAAAGGAGCTTGAACGGGTGGGTGATTCGCAGTCCATAAAGGTGGATGTAAGGATAATAACCAGCACCAATCAGCCACTTAAACAGAAGGTGGAAAGGGGTGAATTCAGGGAAGACCTCTATTACAGGCTCAAGGTTGTTGAGATAGTCCTTCCGCCTTTAAGGGAAAGACCAGAGGATATAGAGCTGCTGGTGATACACTTCTGCGGTCTCTTTAACACAAAATTCGGCAAAGGGATCGATGGTGTTACAGATGATGTCCTGGATGCCTTCATGCAATATGGATGGCCCGGAAACATCAGGGAGCTTGAACATGCAGTAGAACACGCTTTTGTGCTGTGTCACGGCAATACAATCACCATAGACCATATACCCCCTGAAATCAGAGAGCCTTATGGTTCAACAAAAGGCAGGGCAGTCAGTTACAACAAGGGAAGTTACAATTCCGGTAACCACCATAATATTATGGATGCCCTGAAAAAGGCAGAAGGGAACAGGGCAAAAGCAGCGAGGCTATTAGGCATAAGCAGGCAGACCCTCTATAGAAAAATGAGGGAAAAGGATATCCATTGACTTCTGTAACATGTAACAGTGTCATGTTACATATGTAACATAAATGATACATATGTTACATATTTTTACCTGAATTCTACATGATCTTTTCATGCTTATCCGGTTGTTTTCAATCCATGAGTTATCTGTTTTAAATAAATCTCTCAATATTACAGGCACTTTCCGTGATACACCTTTTTGAGACCCAAATATCCTGTCTAATCCATAAGATATCTTCATAGCTGGCACAGGAATTGAAGTTAACAGGAAAGATATTTTTATATTCTGATTTTATGGTGGGTGCTGTATCTCTTTTGAAGATCCACCTCATAGACCGTTGTTCTTATTGATTTTGATTTTATTTCTGAGGTTGAGATGGTTTCGGGAGGCGTTTTAACTAAGGAGTGGTTAAAGGATCATTTAGCAATTGAAGAGGCTGTATCAAAGATATCAAGGATCTTTCTCTCGTCGGACAGTGTTGAGCTTAAAGATGTCCTTACTGTTATCGGTAATGCATGTTCAGTAAGCAGGACAGGTATTTTCTGCTTCAGTGATAATTCAGACGAAATCGATGAGATTCATGAATGGTGCAGCGCATCCTTACCCTCTGGACATGAAAAGGAAGCGGATCAGCGCTTCTACAGGTGGCTCGTTGGCAGGTTAAGGCACGATAACATAGTAATGGTGCCTGATACAGCGATACTCATGGATGGAATGGAGTCCGAGGGTAGTATACTGAGCTCAAGAGGTACCAGGGCCATTCTCGCTATACCTGTTGATTCGCCAACTGACTCCTTTTTAGGTGTAATCTATTTTGAAGAGCTGGAAAAGCCGAGGGAATGGCTGGGTGAAGAGGTCCAGACCTTCCGCGTAATATCCGGCATGATCAGTAACTACTGGGAGAGGAGAAATGTCCTTGAGGCTCTGGCAAAGAGTGAGAAGAGGTATAAGGAGCTGTATGAGGAATCAAAAAAGGCGGAAGAGCTCTACAGGTCCCTTATTAACTCGTCTGCGGATGCAATTGTCATATCAGATCTAACAGGTAAAATAAACTATGTCAGCCCCTCATTTACCCACCTATTCGGCTGGGACCTTTATGAAATAAACAGTGGGGATATTCGATTTATTCCGGTGGATGAAAAACCTGACTATGACCGGATGATATCAGGCATAATAGATTCAGGCATTCCATGCCAGGACATGGAGACAAGGAGATATACAAAAGATAAGCGCATGCTCAATGTAAGCCTGAGCGCTTCAAGATATGATGACCACGAGGGAAAGCCTGCTGGGATCCTGTATCTATTGCGTGATATAAGCGAGCGAAAGCATCTGGAGGCACAGCTTATCCAGGCACAGAAGATGGAGGCCATAGGCACACTTGCGGGTGGCATTGCCCATGATTTCAATAACAGCCTCCAGGCAATATTTGCATGTACCGAGATCCTTTTACTGGGGAAAAAGGCGGGGGACCCTGATCATTCAAAACTTGTCACCATTGAAAAGGCGATACAGAGGGCAAGTAAGCTTACCAAGAGGCTTTTAATATTTGGTCGCAAGATGGATAACGAGACAATGCCCATCAACCTCAATAACGAGATAGATCAGATATCCCAGATACTCAAACGCACCATACCCAAAATGATCAGTATAAAGTTTGATCTTAATGATAAAATCGGCATGATAAACGCTGACCCGAATCAGCTTGAGCAGGTTATGATGAACCTGAGCATAAATGCCCGTGATGCCATGCCAGAAGGGGGCGAACTTACCTTCAGGACAGAGATCGCTGTCATAGAAGATGGGACAGCAGCAAAGTGCACAGGGCTGCCTGAAGGGGACTATGTGCTGCTCACCATATCAGATACCGGCACAGGCATGGAAAGCTCCACCATTGAACACATATTTGAGCCTTTTTTTACCACAAAAAAGGTGGGGGAGGGTACTGGTCTTGGGCTTTCGATGGTATATGGCATAGTTAAAAGCCATGGCGGCCATATCTCATGTAAAAGCGCCCCGGGCAAGGGTACCTCCTTTATGATTTACCTTCCTGTTATAAAGAAGAGCATGGATCTGGACAGGGTTGTAGAGGTAGAACCAATACAAAGGGGGGCAAATGAGAATATCCTCTTTGTAGATGATGATGAGACAACAAGAGAGGCTGTTGGGGAGCTTCTGAAGCAGTCAGGTTACAGTGTGTTTACCGCATCCGGCTGTGAAGAGGCAATAAAGATATATTCGGAGAACATGGAGAAGATCGATCTTGTCATATCAGACCTCATCATGCCCGGTATGGGAGGCAAAAAAATGGTTGAAACCATACTTGCAATAAACCCGCTCGCAAAAATTATTATTGCAAGCGGTTATAATGTGCAGGAGTCTGCGGTGTGTGCAAGGGAATGGGGCGCAAAGGATTTTCTAAGCAAGCCCTATGAGATAAACAGGATGTTGAAGACACTTAAGAATGTGCTTAATTAGATTTTTATATAGAGGTTTGTCTGAATGCAATAAAAAAGGCAGCATGGAGTAAGGGACATATGTCAAACGTTAGCAGATACCCTGCCTACCCGGTACCAGCCGGTGAATACAGGGTAAGTTTGAAAAAGAATGAGATACTGAATGCATACCTGGGCACCTGTGTCGGGCTTTCCCTGTGCGACAGAAAGAGAGGCGTTGGAGGGTTGATACATATCCTTTTGCCTGAGCCTGGCGGAAGCGACTACCTGGGAAGGCCGGTAAGCTATGCAGTCACAGGGCTCCCTATCTTTATCAAGGAGTTGCACAGGCTTGGCTCTGAAGTTTCAATGCTTGAGGCAACAATCGCAGGCGGCGCCCTTGTGGGAGAAATTTCACAGGCAGATGTGGAGCTTGATATAGGGGGAAGGACAGTAGAGATAACAGAAATGATCCTGCGTAATGCAGGGATAAGTGTAATAAAGAGGGAAACCGGCGGCTTTTTCAGCTGTCGTTTAAGCCTTAACCTGGATACCATGGAAAGCGCTATCCATCCTATTCATAACAGACCTGAAACAGGAGAATCAGAGATAATAAGGCCTGATATGAAGATGATCCGTGATTCAATAGAAAAAATACACTCTATCCCCCAGGTGATATTCAAGATATTAAGAATGGTGCGTGAGGGGAGATACAGCTTTAAGGAACTTGCCTCTGAGGTGAAACAGGATCAGGTAATTTCTGCAAAATTATTAAAGCTCTGTAATTCTGCTTTTTTTGGCAGGAGGATAATTGCTGACTCCATAGACAGGGTGCTGGTGATGCTTGGTGAAAAGCAGCTTATACAGACAATAATGTCAGCTGCATTTGAAGACTTTTTTTCCGGGAATATACGCGGATATTCCCAGTGCAAGGGGGGGCTCTTTAATCATGCCATTGGTACAGCCATGATCTGTGAAAACCTTGCAAAAAAGAGTGAGTGTGTTGCCCCTGATATCGCATACACCGCGGGCCTTTTGCATGATATAGGGAAGGTGGTGCTTGACCAGCATATGGGCAGGGCCTATCCCTTTTTCTACAGCAAGACCCAGCTTGAAAATGAAGAGCTTATTATGGCGGAAAGGGAGATATTCGGTATTACCCACGATGAGGCCGGGGCAATGCTTGCCCAAAAGTGGTCCCTGCCTGAAAACCTTATTGATGCAATAAAAAATCATCATAACCCTGATAAATCCGAAAAAGACAGGGTGCTTTCAAGTGTTGTATACCTTGCTGATCTCATCATGTCCAGGTTCCTTGTGGGTCAGGAGCTGGAAAGGCTTGATGCCGAACATGTTAAAAAGAGCCTCTGTAATATTGGCCTAAAAAGGATAAAGTTCCCCAGCATAATAGAGACCATTCCCCCGCATATCTTTCAGATGCCCTTTGAAAGAGAGGCACAGAGCCGGTATGTGAATTAGAAAGGGCGTATTTTCATATCAAGGAGAAAATCATGTTCAGTCTGGGTGAAATAATTGATCTTGCCATTCAGGTGGAAAAGAACGGCGAAAAGACATATCGCAAGGCGCAGAAAGAGGTGAAGGACAGAAATCTCGCATCTGTATTGGAGTGGCTTGCGGATGATGAAAAGGCCCATGAAAAGTGGTTCCATGACCTTAAAAAAGGGATTAATGAAAAGATCGAAGACGTTAGACTGGAAGAGATGGGTAAAAAGATACTCGCGAGCGTCTTAGGTGAACAGTCCTTCTCCATGGCTGATGCAGACTTTTCCAGGATCAAAGATGTGAACGCCCTCCTTGAACTCTCCCTTGAATTTGAAAAGGATACCATACTTTTTTATGAGATGATAAAGGCCTTTGTTGATGATGAAAAGGTCTCCGCAGGTCTTGATAAGATCATCCGTGAAGAAAATGCCCATGTCAAAAAGCTTGAAGAGATGATTTGATTTATTTTCCGGAGGTTGAATAATCTTAACCCATCATAATGACAAGGGGCTGAAAAAAGGGGATGGGGGATGACAAGGGGATGTCCATAAAAAAGTAAATAACTCCTGGGATGTAGTAATATTAAAGCTGTTGAATGTGAAACAAGTATTAAATTTAATAATGGTCATCATTTTTTAGGGAAGAAGTAGCAGAGCGTCAAATCAAAATGTTCCCACGGTGACTGTGGGAACAATAGAAACACAGTGCTTATATCCAGTTCTCAATGTTCAAACCTTTTACCCTTTTGAACTCTTTAACATTATTGGTAACAAGTGTAAGATTATGAGTAAGGGAAATGGATGCTATCAACATATCCATAGGCCCAATGGGGGTACCTTTCTTTTGTAGGGTAGCCCTTATCTCTGCATAGTTTCTGCAGCATCTCTCATCAAACGGTATCTGTTCAAAATGTCGGGTAAAGGCCTCTACGATTGCCAGGTTTTTATTTTTTGTTTTACTTTTTTCTGCACCGAAAAAGAGTTCAGCGACGGTTATTGAGCTTAGTTTGATATCTGTCGGAGAAAGGCTTTTCATTCTGGTAATAATATTTTCTGATGATCGATTGAGAAAGTAGATACATATGTTTGTATCAAGAAGATATGCCATTACCCTATCTCCTCTCTTTCTTCAAAGGTATCATAACCTTCTCGGATCTCTTTTATTATTTCATCCGGACCTCTGTCATCCTGCCAGCTACCTGCAAGATCAAAAAAATCTTCAGGCCACTGATCTTTAAGGGCTGTTTGAATGACGTCTGAAATCCACTTTGATTTGGATTTTCCAGATGCCTTTACAGCCTTCTCAAGCCTTTCGGATAACTTATTTTCTATATAAACAGCTAGCTGTGTCATTTTAAATACCTCCCCCAAAATAATGACACATATACTTGCACATATATATATTATTGTCAATTACAGATAGGTATAAATATCTTGTAAAAAATGGAGATGGTATGATTGTTAAGGTGACAATCGCGAGTGTGCCACCATGACTTTTGAAGGGAAACAGCTATCAAATTTAAAAATGGTCATCATTTTTAGAAGAAGACGCAGAGCGTCAAATCAAAATGTTTCCACGGTGACCATGGGAACAAGTTTTCGCTTTGAAATTGCGATAATATGAGTTGACTCGCTCATCTTATCGCGATTATTTGAGCGGATCATCGACAAGAAAGAGATAGATTTTATAGGCACTTTAGACCGGAAGCCTGTAATGACAGTAGAGGTAAAAACCGGTGACACAAAGCTTTTACCAGCCATTAATACATAAAATAGGTTGCAGCAGGCGTTAAAATCCTGTATATACCCGTTTCCTTTTGCACCCCGTGGGCATACTCCGGGGTGTTTTTTTATTTTTATTTGGGAGTAGTTAAGAATGATAAATGTAACAAACATCAGCCTTTCTTATGGGAAGAGGGTGCTGTTCAAGGAAGTAAATATTAAATTTGCGCCGGGTAACTGTTATGGCCTGATCGGCGCCAATGGTGCTGGGAAATCCACCTTTTTAAAGATCCTTTCCGGAGAGATTGAGCAGGATAAGGGAGAGGTAACAATCGGGCCAAATGAGAGGATTTCAGTGTTAAACCAGGACCAGTTTGCATTTGATAATGAGACCGTCATCAACACAGTAATAATGGGGCATAAAAGGCTTTTTACTGTAATGGCAGAGCGTGAAAGGTTGTACGCAAAACCGGAGCTGACAGATGAGGAGGGCATCCTCTGCGGTGAGCTTGAATGTGAATTTGCTGAGATGAACGGCTATGAGGCAGAGGCAGAGGCGGCAGTGCTCTTAAAGGGCTTAGGCATACCGGAAGTATTTCTTGATAAAAAAATGAAGGAGCTTATGGGTGGCGACAAGGTGCGTGTGCTGCTCGCACAGGCACTCTATGGTAATCCGGATGTGCTGCTCCTGGATGAGCCTACGAACCACCTGGACCTCAAGTCCATTGCCTGGCTTGAGGAGTTCCTGTGCCGGTTCCAGAATACTGTTATTGTTATATCCCATGACCGCCATTTTTTAAACCAGGTCTGCACACACATTGCGGATATAGACTTCGGGGCAATCAAGGTATACACAGGAAATTACGATTTCTGGTATGAGTCAAGCCAGCTTCTGCTTAAACAAAAACAGAACGAGAATAAAAAGGCCATTGAAAAGGCAGAGGACTTAAAGGAGTTTATCCGAAGGTTCAGCGCCAATGCCTCCAAGTCAAAGCAGGCCACTGCCAGGAAGAAGATCCTTGATTCGCTCACAATAGAAAATCTGCCTGTCTCATCAAGAAAATATCCCTACATCAATTTTAAACCCGAACGCCCATGTGGCAATATTATCCTTGAGATAAAGGGGCTTTCAAAGGAGATAGACGGGGAGCTGGTTTTAAACAATCTTAATCTAACTGTTAACAGAGGGGATAAGATTGCCTTTGTGGGTGCCAATAACCATGTCAAGACAACCCTTTTCCGAATACTTGCGGGTGAAATAAAACCGGACAGCGGCAGCTTTAGCTGGGGGGTTACTATCAAGACAGAATATTTTCCAATGGAAAACAGCGCCTACTTTGATAATGATTTGAACCTTGTTGACTGGCTCTGCCAGTTTCCACCATGTGACTGTGAAAGTTTTGCAAGGGGCTTTTTGGGAAGGATGCTCTTTTCCGGGGATGAACCGCTAAAGAAGACAAAGGTACTCTCAGGGGGTGAGAAGGTGCGCTGCATGCTTTCAAAGGTTATGCTCGGCGGGGCTAATGTGCTTATCCTGGATGAACCTACAAACCACCTTGATCTTGAATCACTTACAGCTCTTAACAATGGTCTCTCTGCCTTTCCGGAGGTGCTTTTGTTTTCATCGCGTGACCGACAGCTTGTCTCCACAGTTGCAAACAGGATCGTTGAGATCACCCCTGACGGGATTATTGATAACACAATGGGGTTTGAGGAATACCTTGAAAATAAGAGGGCTCTGGGAATGGATGTTCAACTGGCCGCAGCATGATGCAGATTTTTCATTTTATGACCCAGGAATACAGGTCTTGATATTAGGGGTAAATATTGGTATAAATATTTACCCTAATAACAGGAGGTAAAAAATGCCTACTCAAACAAAGCTGCAAATTGACAGTGAAGATTATGAATTCATAAAGGGGACTCATAAACAACTTAATTATAAAAGTCTTAGTGAATATATCCGGCAGGCTGTTAAAGAAAAAATAAAGGCAGATCAAAAAAGACTCAGGGAAATCAAAAGGGAAAAGGCAATGGAAGCAATAGGTGAAGGTGCCTATGAGAATCTTTTCGATTCGCTTGATGGAGAAGACTTTGAAAACAGGTGAAATATACTGGGTTAATCTTGATCCCGCATTGGGGGATGAGATAAAGAAAAGAAGGCCTGTAGTTGTCTTGAATCCGGGTCATAGTAAAAATCTCAAACTCGCTATAGTTGTCCCCATCACCGGATGGAATCGTTCATGGGATAATAATCCATTCTTTGCAGCCCTTGAACCAACCCCTGTTAATGGTTTGCAAAAGAGGTCAGCGATAGATTGTTTTCAGATAAGGGCCATAAGCCACAACCGATTTTCAGAGAGGATTGGTGAAATATCGGTTGATGATATCGGGCGGATAAAAAAGGCTGTTGCCCTTATTCTTGACATTGATCCTGAAGATTGTATTTAGAGACATAGAAAACCAAAAATACCATTCACCACGGAGAGCACAGAGGACACGGAGTGGTTTTTATATTATTTCCAGTGATCTTCATGTTCATAGTGGTTAAGCCTTTTCGTTTTAAACGATGTATTGGTATGTTCCAAGTCCCCTGGTAAACAGTGTAATTAACCCGGCCTTTGCAGGCCTTAACCTGAAGTAAAAACGGGTGTTCCTCAGATCGTTAGAATCACGATAATATGAACATCATAATAAACAGGTTTACATGATCTCCTTATTTAGATATTATAAGGCCATTATAAAATGAATTACAGGAGATTATTATGAACTATATAGCAGTTAAAGATCTCAAGAACTCCAAGTCTCTTAGGGAAAAACTTGAAAAGGAGAGGGAATTAATCCTGACAAAAGATGGTCAGCCATTTGCCCTTATGGTAGGCATAACAGCCGACAGCCTGGAGGATTCTCTAAGAGAAATTAGAAGGGCAATGTTTTCAAAGGCCATTACGAGCGGAAGAAAAAAGGCTATGAAGACAAAAATTGGGGATGAAGAAATAAATGCCCTTATCGCTGAAAGCAGAAAAAACCGAGTGAAAAGATGAAAATTGCTCTTGACACTAATGTACTTATATCTGGAATGCTTAACCCCTTCGGCCCACCAGGCAAGATAGTTGATTTTCTAAAGACGGATATATTACAGCTTGTTGTCGATGACAGAATTATTGCAGAATATATTGATGTTTTAAATAGGGATTATTTTTTAAAATACTTCAGTGAGTCTGATAGAGAAGATATAATAGATTATCTCTCAAAAAATTCATATTATTCCTCAAGTAATGTGGTTATAAAGGATATGCCTGATGAAGGTGATATGCCATTTATTGAAATGGCAATTACTGAAGGTGTGCCGCTTATAACAGGAAATATAAAACATTTTCCAGTACAGTTAAGAAAGGGGTGTATTGTTATTTCCCCTGCACAATTTCTGGAAAAGTACTTTTAAGCTATAAATACAGATCGTTTAATAACCCGAACTGCGTTTAAGGCAGACGTTCAAAAAACCTTTCAAACCTTGGTTTGTACATGTTGTTTATATCCAGGGATATGACTATTGCTGTTGCCCTGCCCACTATCAGCTTTCTGTCTACAAACCCGAAATAGCGTGAGTCTGCGCTGTTGTATCTGTTATCACCCATCATGAAATATTTTCCTTCAGGCACGGTCTTAGTCTCAAAGGAGCTCAGCACCTCCGGGTGAGACAGTATCAGCACTGGGTGTATCCTGTTATTCAGATCTTCAATTATTGTAGCTTCTTTGTATTGGTCTTTCACAAGGAAATTATAAAAATCTGTCTCTTCAGGGTATCTATAGCTAAGGGGTTTCCCGTTTATGTAAAGCTTTGAATCCTGCATGGAGATGGTGTCACCAGGTACTCCTACCACCCTTTTTACAAGTCTCTTACCATCTTCAGGTGAATAAAAGACAACAATCTCTCCTCGCTCAGGGTTCCCCCATTCTGCCAGGTGAGTGGTGGTATATGGCACCTTAAGGTCATATGCAAGTTTGTTTACAAAAATCCTGTCACCCTCAATGATTGTGGGCTTCATTGACCCGGTCGGTACCGTGTTCCAGTCTGCAAGGGAGGATTTTATAGATGTGGCAATCAGGATTGCAACCAGCAGTGAAAATATCCATCCATTTAAAAAGGTAACAACAGCCGCAGGCAGTTTGAATTTCATTGTCAAGTTCCTCTTTTTTTTAAATTTAAAGCGGGATAATAACATTTTGCCCCATCAGGTCAAGAGAACAATGTTCTATTTTATTGCATTGACTGTATTCCCCTGTAATGCTTGAATGCCGCTTTTAAAAATAAAACATGTGTAAGGTGTATTAAATGTCTTTAATAATAGGTGTCATCTCAGATACCCACGGGCTGTTAAGAGCGGAGGCTCTTAGGATACTCAATGGATGCAATGCGATCATACATGCAGGTGATGTGGGCTCGCAGGAGGTGCTTTTAGCCCTTAAAAAAATTGCACCCATCCATGTGGTAAGGGGAAATGTTGATCATGGCTCATGGGCAGAAACAATGCCGGTCACGGATATTGCGGTTATAGGGGAGAGATATTTCTACCTTGCTCATAACCGTGACAGCATAGACATTGACCCTGCTGCAGCATGTGTTGATGCGGTTATCTTTGGCCACACTCATACGCCGGAGCTTTATAAAAGGGGTAATGTAATATACATGAACCCAGGGAGCACTGGCCCGAGAAGATTCACAAAACCTGTTTCAATGGGCAGGATTATTATAAATGACAGGGGTATCTACCCTGAATTGATAAACCTTGACTAGCTGTTTTTATATCTTAAATACAGCATTATCAGGCATGGCCCATCCTTCACCAGCCGGACCGCATGTGAGCACAAAAGGGCCATTTTCAGTTACAGCCACTGTATGTTCAAAATGGGCGCTTGGCTTTCCATCCTTTGCGATGATGGTCCAGTAGTCCTTTAATACCTTTATCTCCTTTTTACCCATATTCACCATGGGTTCAATCGCAAGGGTTGCCCCTTTCTTTAATGTAAATGAGCGCTCTTTTCTGACTAAATAATTGGGTATCTGTGGATCTTCCCACATCTCACGGCCTATGCCATGCCCCACAAGCTCCCTTACAATAGAATAACCTTCTGACTCAATCTTTTTCTGTATCACATCAGCAATGGTATTCCAGTTCACACACGGTTTTATCATGGATATTGCCATGCGAAGAGAATCCTCAGTCACCTTAAGCAGTGCCATTTTTGAATCGGGTACATCTCCCACAGGTATCGTAACGGCAGAATCAGCGCAAAAACCATTGTATTTTACCCCTATGTCGATGCTCACAATATCGCCTGACCTGATTTTCCGGCCTGATGGTATGCCGTGAACCACCTCTTCATTTACTGATATGCATGCGCAGGCGGGAAAAGGCACCTTACCTGGCACACCCTTGAAAAGGGGCAGGGCGCCAAGCTCTGAGATCCTTTTTTCCACGGCTTTATCTATCTCTCCTGTGGTAACGCCATCTCTGACAACAATTTTTGCTGTCTGATGCACATCCCATAAGATCAACCCTGCATCACGCATCTTCATGATCTCATTTGATGTCTTGATAATCATCTCTGCCTTTCCCCTGCCGGTTTAATATATGGGTCGTGTCAAATTTCCGGCCCTCAAATGCAGCCTTTTAAATACAGAAATATGGGAATTATGGCAATAACATATATCCCTGACGCTCTTTTGTCTGTTGAGGGTAAAATTTAAAATAATAAGCAATCGTAATATCAATTACTTAGGATAACTTTTATAATCCAGGGTACAGGGCACCCTTTTTGCATAAAATTATATACACTCAAAACTATTATAAAAAAGAGGGATATACATATGAATAACAGGATAGCTCTATCAGGCAGCCTGAACTTTGTCACACTACCTGAGATATTCCAGATCCTTGGCAGCAATAATTCCACAGGGGTATTGAAACTTACTTCAAAATATACCCCTCATCCGGGTATCATCCATTTTTCAAAGGGTAACCCCATAAATGCGGTATATGGCTCATTAAAGGGGCCAAAGGCACTGTACGGCATGTTCGGATGGCAGGAGGGTGAGTATCTATTTTATGAAGAGGATGTCAGCCCTCTTGAGGTCACCATAACAAAGGGCAGGATGGACATAGTCCTTGAGGCATTAAAGCTGCTTGATAATGAAAAGATTAAAAAGGTTGGCCACAGCAGCAGCCTTGCCATACATGCTGGAGACAAACCTGACAGCTCCGGCATGCCGGTACTTAAAGGCCCCCTTACCGATTACCTCTATGTTGAGAGGGAGGATTTTTATAAAAAGGGCCAGCCCATTGTCAGAGAAGGAAAGCATGGTAAATGGATATGGACAGTATATGAAGGTGTTGTAAGGGTGACAAGGGATACCCCTAAAGGCCCGCTTTTGCTTGCCAGGCTTGGCGAAGGCTGTTTTATCGGCACTATCAGGGCATTACTTTATGGCGATTACGAAAGGAATGCCTCTGTTACTGCTGAGGCTGATCTCAGACTCTGCCTGCTTGATGTTGAACCCTTTTACAACGAATATTCAAAGCTATCGCCGGAATTCAGGCGTCTTCTCTTAAGCCTTGATCAGAGGCTGCGTAAACTGAACATCAGGGCAATAGAGATTTTTTCAGAAGAAAAAGATGATAAAGAGATGCTTAAGCTGGTATCAACCGGCAAGGTCTTTGAGGCAGGTGACGGGCTGTACAGGATAACAGAAGGCACGGCAGTTGTAGATATTAAGAACCCGGAAGGCAGGGATATCATGTTCAGTCTTGAGGCAAACGATGTAATCGGCAATATCCCCTTTGTTGATTTCGGGCATGAACCCAATTCCGCCATAATAATACCATCAAAGGGGCTTAAAACAGAAAAGATGGACCCCATTGAGATACAAAAGGAATATGATAAGCTTTCAAGGACATTTAAAAACCTGATCTATAATATCTGCAATTATATCAGGAACACCACAGGATATGTGGCCAGGCTCCAGGTGAAAAATCAGGGTTCTTAATTACCCTCTCCAATCAGCGGCAGCTCCTTATCCACCCTGAAAAATACAATAAACCTTGATTTATCATCATCAGTGCCTGAGTGGTGTTTCCTGCTCCTGATAGCGTTAATGAGTTGGCTGTCCTTTTCCTCCCTCAGTTTTGTGAGGTAGAGTCTTTTCCCCTTATGCCCCTCACCCTCTTCCTTAAACAGATAGGCAGCGCTGGCATTTTGCTCAATATTGTAATGGGTAAGTTTGTCTGTCATGATAAAGGCAATTTCACCATTATCCATAAAATGGGGTTTTGAATATATTGCCATGTTAACCTTACCCTTGCTGTCAGCAGTCGCAATAACCCCGGTGCCCTTTACCCCCTCAAAATATGCCTTTAATTCCATATCATACTCCTTTTTTGTTTTAGTTATTATTCTCTCTATTCAGACTGTTTTAATATTTTACAATTATAGGCACTTTTTATTATTGTGCAAATCTACCTTAATACTGTTTGAGATTGACAGGATCGTTAAAAACAGTTTATCAATGAAGGCAGGCAATGAACGGGCCTGATATCTGAATGCTTTTATCCTGAAAGGTAATTAAATGAAGCAGGTAATACTTGGAACTGCCGGCCATATTGATCACGGAAAGACCTCCCTTATCAGGGCCATTACAAATATTGATACAGACCGCCTCAAGGAGGAGAAGGCCAGGGGGATAACAATAGAGCTGGGGTTTGCCCATCTCATGCTTCCCAGCGGGCAGCTCCTGGGCATTGTTGATGTGCCGGGGCATGAAAGGTTTGTAAAACACATGGTGGCAGGCGCCACAGGGGTTGATCTTGTTGCAATGGTAATAGCCGCTGACGAGGGTATAATGCCCCAGACAAAGGAACACCTTGAGATATGCCAGCTCCTTTCTGTTAAGCACGGTCTTGTAGTCCTTACAAAGCGCGACATGGTTGATGATGAGTGGGCAGGGCTAGTAAGGGAGGATGTTACACAGTATCTGAAGGGCACCTTTCTTGAAAATGCCCCCATACTGGAGGTCTCCTCAGTTACAGGTCTTGGTATAGAGTCGCTTATTCAGACGATCGACAGGATGGTCGCCGGGATACCTGAGAGAAACAGCGGCAATTTTTTCAGGCTCCCAGTTGACCGTGTCTTTACCATGAAGGGTTTCGGCACGGTTGTAACCGGCACCACAGCATCAGGGAGTATCAGTGTGGGTGATGAGGTGACCATCTATCCACAGGAGCTAACCAGCAGGATACGCGGCATACAGGTGCACAATAAAGATGCAGAAAATGTGAGTGCAGGATTAAGGACCGCCATTAATATACAGGGCATGGAAAAGGCGCAGATAGAGAGGGGCAATATCCTTGCTGCAAAGGATACCCTGAAGCCCACATTTATGATCGATGTGGAGCTCGATCTTTTGGCATCATCACCCAGGCCACTCAAAAACAGGGCAAAGGCGCGCTTTCATGCGGGCACAGCGGAGATTATCTCAACGGTCATACTGCTTGACAGGGATGTATTAAACCAGGGTGAGAGATGTTTTGCCCAGATCAGGCTTGATGAACCTGTTACTGTTCTGAGGGGTGACAGGTATATTATAAGGAGCTATTCGCCTGTAAGGACAATAGGCGGAGGCAGGGTCCTTAACCCTCTTCCCCTTAAAAAGAAGCGGTTTTCAGAGGGGGTGCTTGCTGATCTTGAACTCTTAAACAGCGGCGATCCCCTTGTTCAGATAGAGCAGTTTGTGAAAATGGGCCGCTATACAGGCAAGGATGCAAAGGAGATCCAGTTCCTGGCAAATCTCGGGAAAAAAAAGGTGGATGAGGCGCTAAAGGTATTATCTGCCCAGAAAAGGATCATCCAGTATAGTAAAGAAAGCGGTCTTTTTATACATGAAGAGTTTCTCGGGGATGCGACAAAGGATTTTCTGACCATACTGTCTGAATACCATGAGCGTAACCCACTCAAGGCAGGCATATTAAAAGAGGAGTTGAGGTCAAGGACAGAAGGTACAACCAATCCCAGGCTTTTTAATTTTATTGTTGCCCAGCAGAGCGGGCTTGGCGCTGTTGTTATAGAGAATGAGCTTCTTCGCCTGAATGATCACAGGGTGACACTGGCAAACGACCAGAAGGAGATCAGGGAACGCATAGAGGGTATCTATCTCAGGGCAAAATTGCAGCCTCCATACTTCAAGGAGGTCAACAGCGAATTCCCGGGTGCAAAGGGCTCTGACATACTCGGGATACTCCTGAAGGAAGGTATCCTTATAAAGGTTAAGGAAGATCTCTATTTTCACAAAAAGGCTATTGATGAGCTTAAGGAAAGGCTTATCGCATTCTTAAAGAAAAACAACGAGATAAACCCCACCCAGTTTAAGGATATGACCGGTACATCAAGGAAGTACAGCATACCGCTGATAGAATATTTTGACCATGAACAGTTGACCGTACGTGTTGGCGATAACAGGATTTTAAGAAAGAAGATATGAGAGATATATATAATAAATTATCGGAACTGATTGAAAAAAACACCCTTTGCGTGCTTGCAACAATAGTGACACAGTCAGGCTCTTCACCAAGGGGGCCGGGTACAAAGATGCTCATGCTCAAGGACGGCTCATTTGTGGGCACCATCGGAGGAGGCAAGCTGGAGAAAGCGGTGCTTGACGCAGGTGAAGGGGTCTTTGCATCCCTTACCCCTGTCATGCTGCTTTACAGGATGCAGGGAGAGGATGTGGATGCAAATGAGATGATATGTGGCGGCAATGCAAGGATTTTTGTTGAGCCGGTATTCCCTGGGAGCCCGGATTATCAAAATATTATCAGGGAGATCCATGAACTAAACAAAAGGGGCGGTTCAGCCCTGACAGCCACTGTCCTTGATCCGGGCATGTGGAAAAAAGGCCTTGCACCCAGGATGTTTATGAAGGCTGATGGTAAAAAGGCAGGCTCTTTAAACAGCATAGATGGGGCAGAAGAGATTATACAGTTAAATATGAAGGAGATGATAGCAAAGAGGGTTCCTCAGGTGATGGGTTTTAAGGGCAATGATGGCAGCACTATAGATGTGCTGATTGAACCTGTTATTTCTGAACCAGTTCTCTATATCTTTGGCGGTGGGCATGTATCAAAACAGATAGGCCCGATAGCAGATCTTGTGGGGTTTTCCGTGGTGGTAATAGATGACCGTGAAGAGTTTTCAATGGCTCAAAACTTCCCATATGCAAAGGAGGTTATCACCTGCCCGTTTGAAAATGTAATGGAGAGGCTGCCGATAAACGAATCATCCTATCTTGTTATTGTAACCCGCGGCCATTCCCATGATAAGACTGTTCTTGAACAGGCCCTTTCAACCCCGGCAAAATATATTGGCATGATAGGGAGCAAAAGAAAGGTGAAAATCACATTTGATAATCTTTTTGCTGAAGGCTTTACACGTGAAGAAATTGACAGGGTATATTCTCCAATAGGTGAAGAGATAGGGGCTGAGACCCCTGAAGAGATAGCGGTAAGCGTAGTGGCTCAGCTTATCAAGGTAAGGGCTGCAGGGTAGAAGGATACCATGATGAAGATGCACAGCCATGATTTTATTGAATCATACGACGGGTTGGTGGGGTACGGCTATGACCGCAAAACCAATGAGAATACCCTTGCCTGTTACATGCAGAAATTTTCAGATGATGAGCTTATCGGGCTTGTTACTTGCAGGATGACAGATGATGAAATGGAGGCCCTTTTTGACCTTGTCTCAGGGCTTCTTGCAAAACACTTAAGCAAAGAAGAATACCACAGGCTAT
>Ga0123334_1003397_pt1 | contig 17289 bp, 12 predicted proteins | sample BiotimSIPDNA_FD_89706 | JGI IMG/M metagenome (GOLD analysis project Ga0123334, IMG submission 89706) | Anaerobic biogas reactor microbial communites from Washington, USA - Biogas_R1 time_0 SIP DNA | ecosystem: Engineered > Bioreactor > Anaerobic > Unclassified | place: Washington, USA... | reverse complement strand
TGAACGTTGCCAACAGGTACCACCAAGGCTGTTTCATCGTGTGTCGCCATAGTGAGGAATCCACCCGTATCAGTGCAGACCACAGCACAGCCACACGTCATTGCTTCACCGACCGTCAATCCAAACCCCTCGTTGTGGCTTGGAGCCAAATAAATGGCAGAATCATTATACATGTCGTTCAACTGCTCAATTGTAGGTTGTTGCGTGTATTCGATCCAATCAGGCAACCAGGCCGGTTTTTGATAACTCCCAAACCAAACCGACCGTAAAGTAGGCATTTTTTTTCGAACAATCTCTAACGCTTTCAAACCATCGTCACAGCCCTTGAGCTTCTGCTTGTGATACAACATCATTACCTGAAAGGTATTCCTGTCAGTTTGTTCTTTTATCAAGAATAAGCCCTCTCGGTCAACGCCATTTTCAATCAATGTGGCATCTTCTCCTATCTCTTGAAGCAACGATAATAACCAAGACGATATAACGACCTTGCGCATGTCAAACTGCCAGGATTTTATCACCGTTTCCTTACCCCATGTCCAATCTTCTACCGCCTGGATAAAATAATACTTGCGTGATGGTGGTACGTCATGGTAGTTGTCTAAGTAATACGCTGTTTCGACGGCAGTTGCGACATAGTAATCAGCTTCAGGAACGTGCTTTTGTCGTAAAGAAAAGACAAAGACACTCTTGATGTGTTTATCCAACGGGAACCATGTGACTCCTTTACGTTTCTTGACCAAATAATACAAGAAAAAAAACAACAACTTCAGCTTCCGAATCAATCGACTACGGCGAAAAAACAAAAAGGAGGGATAAACCAACGAGACGTTAAATCCATCTTTAGACAATCGACTCGCATATTCGAAGACGACCTTATACCCTCCCATTGGCACCTCATAATACTCTGGGAGTAAAAAAACAATGTGAGTTGACTTCTCCTTCATCCTACTCTCTTCCTTTTAAAAATTCATCCACGTTGTTGTCATGAATCATTTTTCTGGTTTCTGCATCTTGAATTCCAATCAAAAGGTTATCATACCTTGAAAATATCGACGAAGAGGTTGTTATTGTTTTTGCACTACAGAAAAGCACCAAAATAATCATGGACACCCATTTAATAACAGTATCCTTGATGAGTTGATACATCAGAGGATATAGCACCCAGTACGAGAATACAAACAGCAACGTCAATCGCTCAACAGCAATCATGACCTCTGAGAAGAAGAAAAACAATATGAAGTAGATAACATAACAGTTTATGATTAAATTGTTACGGTTATTCAATGCGACAAGAGGTTTATGCAATAAAATCAACAATAGGAAAGTGGCCACACGCTCAATATACCCTAGACTGATACCATAAGGTTGGTTGTACATATCCAGGGCAAAGTAGATTTTTATCTGCACCCCCAAGCGTCCACCCAACACATCGGCAAGGCCTACCAGTAAAGGTTGCAGATAGCTGATTTTCAACAAGAAAATCACATTCCCAACCACAAAAACCGTCCAAAGCAGCCAACGAGGTAAGGTTTTGTGTAAAAAGAAATAGAGGGGTATAAAAATGATGGCACTGGAATGGAACATAGCACCCAACAGATTCAGTGCCAGGTAAGGTAATAAACGTCTTTCCTCAATGTATTTCAACGAAACCATAAAGAGGAGGATTGCCTTGACGTTTCGCATCAAATTACATTCGATTATCAGCCCACCCATGGCAACAAAGACCACAAAAGACAACACGTAATAAGGAGAGTATCGCCTGATGAATAGATCAAGCAACCAAATGTCTACAAGCGTGTTGACAAAAACCCAGACAAAGTAATTCGGGATGAGGGATTTAAACAAAAAAGTGGACAATATGAAACCCATTTCATAACCTGCCGCTCCCACTTCAATATCAGCCTCAAACACTTCTGTCACTGTTTGGAGCGTTTCTAATCCTCCATCCCATAAAGTGGGCATTATGTCAAACAACCGGTAATAAATAATCCAGTCGGTGAAAACAAAACCCCGTAGTCCAAAGAAGACGAGGAAACTGAGTATGACCGTCCATCGGATGTAGCGTGTATCCAATTCGTATTTTAAGCGCCTCATCTCAACAAACGCCAAACCGACCAATACCAAAAGGTATAGGAGGTAGGGAATTGAATAGGTGATACTGCTGACAGGCATCTCGGTAAACGTTGTTGATTATTGTTTCGGACAGGAAATGGTTTTCAATAAAGACATGCAGTCATCGACAGAGTCAATTCCTTGGTGAAGAATAAAGTCATCGTAGGTACCCTTCATACTGAACCACTTGTTGATCCACCATCCTGGTAGAGAATATAATGATTTAAACATTAGTGCTTTCAAGAATGTCGATGAAAGGAAGGATACTTTTTTAAAACCGTTTCTGTATACGTTCATTAGAAATGGGAACACCAGACGCTTTGTTTTTGGTTCCCTGATAAACATATTGGCATACATGTTGGCAAAATTCACCGACTTGGACAAGCCTATCTGCTGATATACCTCAAGGATACTCTGGGCATAAATGGTCGTGCCTGTCCATATTCTTGGTATTCGGGAATCCCAGGTAGAAACTAACTGTTTGGGCAACCAGGGTACCTCTTCTATTCGCGCAACGTGAGCCTTTCTGGCCCCCATACCAGCAGCGCTGTTTTTGGATGCCCCGGTAATGGTAACAGGGTAATTCATAAATCCATACGTACTCATCACACAACATAATGCTGTCGACAAGGCGATATCCGGAGAAGCCCCCGGAACATACGTGCCAAACCGTTCAAAAACCGCATCCATCACGCTACGTTTAACGATGCCATGGTACAACGTTGGTAGCATGAGAGTGTTTACGCCTCCATCGTGAAGCACTTTATCCATTTCTTCATCACACTGTTTCATCACCACGTCAAAGGAAGGCTGTCGCGGACAAAATAAAGCCGCAGGGTAGTGATAGGCATATTCCTTGGCCATAACCACGTCAGGCCAATAGTAATTTCCCCTTGATGAGATCAGACAATCAATCTCTTTCTCAACCATGATTTGAACAACTTCAAGTATGTAAGGGGATACCAAATCATCATCTCCGATAAATGCCAGATAGTCACCTATGCTGTTAGAAATGGCCAGGTTGGTATTATCGGTCACACTTAAGGCATCTTCAGAGAAATAATACGCGATTCTATCATTTCCCAAGGCTTTTATAGCCTGTTGACCACCCTCCACATCCACCGTTGAGTTGTCTTGTACGACTATCTCATAATCATCGCCTTGAATGTGGTTCAATAACGCCTGTAAGACTGGCAAGAGCGTATTGTAGCGATTTTTGGTTGGTATGATGATGCTCAGCAAAGGCATGGGTCAATCGTTTTGATGAAACAAAGAGGTTACTTTTTTAACGGGAAGAAAGACAAGGGATGTAAGGAAAAATGTTACAATGGCGGCACCCAGTATCCATATCAACAGCAACCAGCGGTTGCCTTCAATTGTAGCGGGAATAAAGGAACATGAGAAAGCCACGACCATAGAAACGAGTATTGGCAACAGCATTTCTGTTCCATATATCCGAAACAAAGACACCTTACCCATGAAACGACGGTGAATTAAAAAAACATACACGATCAAGGTCATCGTTTGTACGATGCAGAAAACAAAGGCGGCCCCCAGAGCACCATGATACCGAACAGCCAACCAATACCCCGGGATGGTCAATACCAAACTAACAATGCCCATGATGTTATTCAAACGTGTATACCCATTGGCTATAGCAATGTTGTATGGATGGATGGCTAAGGCCAACATGCCCATGGAAAACGCAACCACCGGCAAATAGATAGAAGCCTCGCCGGCTAACGCAGCTTTTCCGGTCCAAACCCAGAGTATTTCTTCAGGGAAGAAGAAGAGTATAGACATGACAGAAGATACCAACACAGCAATCAACATGCCATAGGTATGGTACAGGGCATCTATTTCCTTGTATGCCTTCTGCGAATAGAGGGCGGTTAGTCTGGGCAATAAAGCAGCCGCGATGGGACTAACAAGGATAACCAGGCCTTGACCCAACGAAATCGCAAGTGTGTAATGCCCTAACACTTCAATGGAAAGCATCTTGCTTATCGCTAGCTTATCCAACTGAGTATTGATGCTTGATACCATGGTAATCAAAAGCACACCCAAAGCGAAGCGCCAGATCCGTGAAAAGACTTCTTTTTTTAAAACAGGGGGTTGGCCAAAACAAGAGCGACCCATCAACCGCTTGTCTAGGGCCGCTTTGATCAGGAGCGTTGCTACCACGGTTGAACAGGCTTGCCACCAGAAAAAGGTGTTCAACGAAGGAAAAAACACAATGGGAACCAGCACCAAGCCATTCCTGAGTACCCCCCATAGGATTTGATACACATTCGCTTGCACTTGATGTTCCAGACCGAATAATCCGCCCAAATAAAACCGAAACAAGAGCTGAAACGCCACATCGAGGCTGATGATTCGCAAAAACAAAGACACCTCGTTGTTTGAAAAGGCATCGACATTCAGCCATTTATCGGCAATCAGATTTGATGCTCCCAAGATCAGTAACAGGACAACAGCAGCCAGTATAAAATAGGCGCTTTCCAATGTTCTGTACACGCTGATTTTCTCGTCCAATGAAGTATCTGACCTGGCCATTTCCCTTGAAAGTGTGGCCGTCAAGCCTGCATCCAAAACAGCCATCAGCCCTGCGATGACAAGTGTGAAACTGATGATGGAATAACTATCAAAGCCCAATATATGAATATACAGAGGCACAAACAGAAAGTTCGAGAGAATGCTCCAAAATTTTCCGACAAAATTGGCTGCTATGTTCTTACGTGTGCTCACGAACCCGGATCAATTTAGCGGGTACACCACCAACAATGCTGTATTCGGGTACATGCTTATTCACAAATGAGTTAGCAGCAACAACAGCCCCCCTGCCTATCCTCACACCTTTGGCGACGGTACTATTCGCCCCTATCCACACATCATCCTCAATGATGACAGGTGCCTCATCATAGGGTTGAAGTACCATAGGAATAACCTTATCGTCCATTCCGTGATTAAAAGCGACAATGACAACATTGGGTGCAATCATGACATGTTTGCCAATGAATATGCCGGCTGACTCACCTGATAGGGTACCATTCTGAGCAATTGAACTGCCTTCACCCATTTCCACCAAACCTTTCAGCCTGACATTTGTACTGATTTGCACACTGTTGTGTAGCCTACATCCCCTTTTATTGTAGTAACGCACCTTGAATCGGCTGAATTCGTCGGGGAGCTGCACCATGAAGCCACGCCGCAGGGCTTTGTAAGCCAGTCTGATTTTATGTAGAAGTCCCATACTACCTACTTAAAAAAGAATGCCTTCGTAGCGAAAGCTTTCAACATTCGTCTGCCTGCGTGACACCATTACATGTACGGCCGGAGGCAATTCAATACGACACGCTTGGCACTCCAACACTGACCATCCAGCTTTCTCATAGAAGGGTATAAGTGGTGACTTGCAGAAAAGGATACCCAATCGATGTTCGGTGTGGATGAAGTCTGTGGCCAGCCTCATCAAGGCCAAGCCCTGCCCCTGCCCCTTATGAATGACACACACATTACCGACACCGTACACAGCCACCTGCTTGTCATCCAACCAAACGGTGGTATCAATCAAATTCAAGTAAGCGATGGGCTGACCCTCGACGTGGTAAAGAACATGCAAATCCTTGGGGCTAAGATGACGTTCGATCCAGTCAAGCTGGTCTTCGTAGGAATAAGGCCAGGCACAAGACTTGATTTTGATGACTTGATTCAGATTGGCAGCATCCAAGTCTTCATGTAGTATGATGGTCAGTTGTTCTTTCATACGTACGTATTAATACCACCAACCTGAAGGAACGGCCAGAAAATGGTTGTGAAACGCGTCAACACCTTTTAATGAAATCAAGGAGCCAAACACCGAATACCTGTTGTTGGGGAAATGAACGCCAGAAGCAACGTATCCCTCTGATCGAAAGCGAAGAAGGGCGGAAGCCTTGTCTTGGGCCAACAAACCATACACCCAATAGTTGGGCAGTATGTCAGGTCGATGATTAAACAGCTTACAGTCCGGGTAATCGTTCAAAATGGTTGCATCCCAGTCCTTTGCATGCTTTCGCTGCTTTTCAAGCAACCCATTAAGATCGTTCATTTGCATCAATCCGATATAACTGTTCAGTTCGCTCATGGTGGCGCCAAACCCTGGAACAGAAATATCATAATTGGCATTTATCTCACCAAGACTATCTCTGAAAAAATGGCGATCTATGCCAGAATCTCTAACCTGCAAACCCCTATCATACAAGGATTTGTCTTTAAAAACCAACGATCCTCCATCTATCGTGGTTGGTAAACGGACTGCCTGGAATGAGAAGACGGTCACATCAGCACCTGTACGACCCATCATTCGTCCTTTATAAAGGGATCCAAAAGCCTCAATGGCATCGTCAATGACATAAATGCCTTTTTCCTGTCCTATCTCATTGATCTCATCACAATACCCTGGATAACCACAGTAATGATTGTGGAAAATGACCTTTGTTTTTGGCGTGATGGCCTTTCGTACACTTTCAGGATCTAAAGTGCCTGTTTGAGGATCCACATCAGCCCAGACAACCTTGGCTCCCATGGTTACGAAAGGTTGGTTGGAAGCCAGGCATGCCATAGGTGATGCAATAACCTCATCGCCGGGTTTGATACCCAGGGTGATTAATGCCACCAATACAGCTGAATTAAAGGAGTTCACACTCATCAAGTAGTCGACACCCACAAACTCTCGTAACGTTTGTTCAAACGCCTTACCATGAGCCGAGTAGGCCAAAGAACCCGAATGCAGAATCGTTTCCAATTCTGGCAAGTGTGAAGGCATATACGGTTTATACAAGGGTATCATTGGGTTTAGATTGTGTCAGGCAGTTTTACCAGCCCGATTTGATAACAGAAACCATTCTTTCCCTGTCTTCATTGGAAAGCCACCAGCCACAAGGCAGGTGCAGCATTCGTTTGTAAAAACGTTCCAAAACGGGCAGGGGCTGATGAAAATCATTCAAGTACGTGTGCCAATCGTTGCGCTTGTGTAGCTCGGAGGCCATGAATCCCTGTTCCCCTAATTTCCGTATCAAGCCCTCACGGTCATCCACTAAAGCCGTATAGAGCCAATAGGAAGGTTGGCTGTTTGGATAATAGGTCAAACAATCCAATCCGGGCACTCCTTGCAAGTGTTTGTCCAAGTATTGACCATTGGACACATGCGCATCAACAACGGTGTCAATGCCTGCCAATTGCACGAGACCTATGGTTGCATTGACATTGTTCATGTGATACTTGAAGCCTTGACGAACAATATCGTTGTCAAGACGGGTACGTTTTTTATCAATACCAAACCACCGGATTAATTTACCCTGTTGATAGTCCTCTTCATCATCCACTTGAAGCATACCACCATCTACTGTCGTCAAGTGTTTGATCGCCTGAAATGAAAAGACAGTATACGGAAAGTGTCGGCCCGCCTTGATGCCCATATACATGGATCCAAGCGCATGGGCTGCATCCTCAATGACAGGCAGGCCATATTTGTCGGCCACTTGTCTGATGGCCTTGACATCAACCGGAATGCCCGCATAATCGACGACCATAATGGCTTTTGTCCGTTCGTTGATGCATGATTGAATGGATAGAGGATCAAGTGCCCCCGTATTTTCGTCAATATCGGCATACCGTATTTTTGCTCCGACCATCTTAATAGCCACATTGGTGGGCTCAGCCGTTAAGGCCGTTGAAATGACTTCATCACCGGGTTTTACCCCAACCAGCATCAAGGCTATGTGCAAGGCGGCAGTTCCCGAATTCAGCGAAAGGGAATGCCCACCACCCAGATACGTTTCAAAAGCTCTTTCGAACACATCAACTTGCTCTCCTTGAGCGACGTACCCACTATAGAGCACTTTTTCCAAAGCAGGCATTAACACCTCTTTGGATGGCATATGCGTCTTTACCAGCGGTATCATTTCCATGTTTCCAATTCTCCTTTCACATAATCCAACGTCAGCAACAGTGTTTTCATTTCTTCGACAGACAACTGTTTGGTGTTATCCGAATTGTATTCCACATCCACCAATCTTGGCGCATCGGCTTGTCTGTATTTGGTGTAATTGAGGTCTCTCAGGTCAGCAGGTATCCGATAGAAATGCCCCAGATCTTCTGCTTTTGACATTTCTTCCTTTGAGCACAGGGTTTCATACATTTTTTCACCATGCCTGGGACCTATTATTTGTACCTCGTTGGTGGCATTGAACAGTACTTTCAACGCTGTCGCCAATGTCAGGATGGTCGCTGCGGGTGCCTTTTGCACAAAAATATCGCCAGGATGTCCATGTTCAAAAGCGAAGAGAACCAACTTGACCGATTCTTCCAAAGACATCATGAAGCGGGTCATACCTGGTTCAGTAACCGTTAATGGGGCACCTTCCTTGATCTGTTTGATAAAGAGAGGGATGATGGATCCTCTGGAACACATGACATTACCATACCTGGTAGCACAAATCATGCCGTTGTTGTTTTTCATTCTTGGATCCCTAGCCTTGGATATGGCTAGTTTTTCCATCAATGCCTTTGTCAGCCCCATCGTATTGATTGGATACACTGCTTTGTCCGTACTTAAGACAACAACCCTTTTTACGTTGTTCTGTACGGCTGCCTCCAACACATTCTCGGATCCCAGCACATTGGTTCTCACAGCCTCAAAGGGATAAAACTCACAGGATGGCACCTGTTTCAGTGCTGCAGCCTGAAAGACATAATCTACCCCCCTCATAGCGGCATTGATGCTGTCAAAATTTCTTACGTCACCTATGATAAAGTTTAGTCGATCATCTTTCAACGCTATCCGCATGTCTTCTTGCTTTTTTTCATCGCGGCTGAATATGCGGATTTCATGTAAATCGGCTGACAGAAAATGATTGAGCACCGCGTTGCCAAACGAACCGGTGCCCCCTGTTATCAATAGTGTTTTCCCACTAAACATGTTTATTCAAATTTTTATAGTGTCAGATGCTCAGTCGTACTTTTCTTCCTCAAATTTAATAGCTCGATGGCACCAATATACCCTCCACCAAACAACAACCCCAACACCATAAACACCATCAACACCTTAGCCCGCTGAGGCTTGAATTTATCATTCGGCACCACCACAGGTTTGATAATGGCAAAGACCGGGGTTTGGCGTTTGACCTGGATGCTGGATTGTTCCAGAGATTTGGCCAGCTCCGAGTAAACAGCAAAAGCAATGTCTTTCTCACTTTCCAGCCTATCCAGTTCAGCCATAGCTGAAGCAGAGCTCACATGCAAGTTTCTGTCTTGAAAGGAAGCCAGGCGGTTCTGGGCCTTGATGAAGTCGTCCTTCTTTTCGGCATACCGTTGTTCGATGAATGCTAGTTGGTCCTTGGATTTGTTGGTTTTGTAAGCAGTGATGTACTTCTGGAGAAGTTCCTGGGATTTTTCAGCCACCTGAGCTGTCAACAAGGGTTCTTCAAAAACACAGGTCAAGGTCAGGTAGCCTTCTTTTTTATTGACCGACAGTGAAATCTGTCCCTTTAGCGACAACATCAACGCCTCCTGCTCTTTGGTTAACACTTGAGGTCCACCTTCTTTGGCTTCTACAGGTTTAGCCTCCTTTTTTATGGACTTCTTCAATAAGCCAGGTAGGCCTATCGTGTACTTCATGACCAGCTCTCCGAAAGATGGCTTTTTGATGGAATAGTAATACTCATATAAGGAAACCGGATGATCCACTGCTTTGAAAGTAAAAGGCGTGTTCATCAACTCCAGCATAAAGGGGGCTGATTCCACAATTTGTGGATAGATAATAGGGGAAATGTCAGACTCTCCGCCACTCAAGTCAAGATCGAAACCAGCCAGAGAAGCCAGGGAGGATAATTTACCCATCCCCCCCTCAGACTCGCTTTGAGGCAGCATGGTAGTCACCACCCTGTACTGCTTGGGAAGGATGAAAGCAACAATGACACCTAAAACGGCCCCTATACCCAAGCCAATTATGATTGTTTTCCTGGCTTGCCAGAGCTTTTGAAGCAGCTGCATGTAGTCTATCTCATTGGCATACGAGCGGCCGCGGTTTGATTTGGACGAATCATTCATATAATAGGTTGTATAGGGTACACGATCAAGGTAAAATGGCTGCCATAGCCAGGGCTAACGAGGAGAAAGTGCTTGCGATGGCGAGCCAGGTAGCGACTCCTACCCGCTCCCGTTCTTCCTTCTCCGGCACGATGACTTTGCTGCCGGGAGACACAGATGGATACCTGGTGAAAATGAACGACTTGGTCACCTTGGTGGTACCATCGCTGTTCACCACGTACACCTTACGCTTATTGGCTTTATCACTGAATCCACCGGACCGATCGATGTAGTAATTGGCTTTACGGCCTTTTTCATAGGCGAGACCAACAGGATTGAGGATGGCTCCATCCACATGCACTTCTTCCGACACTTCGGGAATGAAAATCCGATCGCCCTCACGAAGGTGGTAGTTGAAGATGCTGGTGGTATCCTTGAGGATCTTGTCCAATTGGAGTTCCACACGGGTGGCCTTGGTTTTCTTAACCGTTCGGAACATCATGGAGTCAAGGTATGCCATCTGATCCTCTTTACTCAGCTTGAGTCTTTCCATGGATTGCTTGTTTTCCAACTGCAGTTCTTCCATGGAGCGGGTGGTCGTATCTGTTTCTTCAATCTCTATGCGACGGTATAAGGATGCGCCGGACACATAGGCATGATCTGTCAATCCACCGGCACGTTTGATGACATCAGAAATTCGTTCTTTCTTGGAACGTATGCTGTATTGACCGGGAAATTGCACCTCCCCTTCCACGCTGACCGTTTTCTGTTCAAAATAGGATGGTGCCTTTCGTACGTACACATAGTCATAGGCAGACAACAGGAAGCGTTCGTCCTTGTCCATCATACTGAGGTCTCGGTTGATATTGAACTGAAACAATTCCACCATATTGGATGTCTTGGTCGAAGCTTGCTGGTAGTTGTGACGGCGGGATATTTCTATGTAGGATTCGCTGGCACCTTCTTTGAAGCCACCTGCCTGAAGGACCAGGTCACCTATGGTCATACCCTTGAAATACTGGTATTTGTTGGGATTTTGCACCTCCCCGTAAATGCGGACATAACGTTTCTCCTGCAGCTCCTTGATCTCCCAAATCACCACCGAATCTTCCCGCTGCAGGTTGATATCTGAAGCACGACTCATCACATCACTGACATCAAAAGACAAAGCTGAAGGAGTCAGATCCTTTTCCTGCCTGTAAACGATACCCCTCCGATTAAAAGCATCTTCCCTCACACCTTGACCCTTGGTCAACAGTTCAGAGAGTGTCATGTCATCTACCAACGCGTAAACGCCGGGGCGCATTACGGCACCAGACAAGATAACCCTGTTCTCAAATCGTTTCAGCACCATTCCTGCCCAGATGGAGTCTCCGTTAACGGGTTTGAAGCCTGCATAATCAGCTTTTTCAACATCCACCATCCTCCGTTGGTAATCGGTCAAACGGGTCACGGAAACAGCTTCTTTGAAGGCTTCTGGCTTGAACCCGCCGGCATAGTCCAATAGTTTGGCAAGGTTTTCACCCTCCTTGAGTTCGAAATAGCCTGTCCGTTTAAAACTTCCGGCCATTTCCACCCTGGTCATGTAAGGGGGAACCATTATCACGTCCTGATCCCTGAGCACGATATTGTTGCTACCATTCCCATTTATCAGGTATTCATACACATCCAACTGCTTGATAACTTTGTTGTCGCGAAGAATCTTAATACCCCTGAACGAACCGTGTTCATTGGGGCCGCCCGAAAGGTAAAGAGCGTTGAAAGCCGACGCTGTAGCCGGCAGGGTATACGTACCAGGCACCATCACTTCGCCCAGCACATTGACCTTGATGGAGCGCATGCCAGTGACCGTCACATCGGCCCATGTATTGGGAAAGGCTCCCGTCATACCTGAATAGATACCGGTAAGACGTTTTAAAATGATTTTTTTAGCTTCGTCAAAGGGTTTGCCTTGCACATGGATGGAACCTGTCTCGGGTATTAGTACAGCGCCGTTGTGATCGACAGTCAGGGCATACGTCCGCTGGCTTGCTCCCCAGATGCTGACAGTCAGTTCATCGTTGACACCCAGCACGTAATCCTTTGGAACAGGAATATTGACCGATGGCTCAAAAGAAAGTTTGTCCGAATTGAAAAATTGGAAACCGAACACCTTCTTGGCTTTTTCTGTTGCAATGAATTCAGCTTTGATGGAGTATTCGTACAGTTCATCGTTGGTCATCATCCAGACGTCCTTCTCCGCATTCTTCTTTACGGCCGCAGCGCCCTTGGTTTGAACTTCTTCATCAAATGAATCCTTCAAAATCCGACGCTTGACCTCGTCAATCTGTTGGTCGGAAGCTCCCCTGGCTTTGGCAATTTCAATCACTTGGTCGATGGACATGCCTTGCGCGGTAGCCTGTTGAACCAATCGTTGTATCTGGGCATCGCTTAAAGAACCCACATCCACCGACGAAAGGCTTTGTCCGGCAACAGGTGCTGCCAACGTACCCACGAGTACAAACAATGAAAAGAAGAGAACGACTTTCTTGCAGGTATTCAAACTCATAGTTGGTTTTCCATGGTTAATTGCCGCCTGTTAAAAGGGAAACGTGCGAGGCGGGCACACGTAACCCAAGGACACAGGGTCCCAATCCTTACAATAAAAAACGCTTCGTTCATTAAAAAATTGCCTGAACGAAGCGCAAAAATACGATTAGATGTTCACTTCACCAAGTCAGCCAGGGCTTTGGGAAGGTAGAAGGTCTTGTTTTTTGACATATAAACAACTAACGATGACAATTGGACGGGTTTTCCGTTCAAAAGGGCCACACTGGAGTCATCTTTAAGGCGGAGTTCTTTGCGTTTATGTTTGACAACCAACTCGGGGTGAGCTTTGCTGGCGGTCGTATCAACTTGCATACGCAGCCCTTCAAAAACGGCTGTATGAGGCGCAAAATACCGCTGTGTCAAGACAGGCAAACTATCCTGCAGGCTGAGCAGCTGACACAAATAGTCGTTGATTTCCACATTCATCCGTACGCCGGTTGGCAGAGTATTTTCCGGATGGTAGGCGGCCAGAAACACCTCTTCGCCCGTATGGCCGTTGGTGGTAAAGCCGATGCCGGTGGCCAGAGACATGATGTTGGCCAAGGTATACTGAAGGTTGGGATTCCTTCTTCTGGCTTCACGACTCAGGCTGCTGTGCCTGTAATCACTGGCCATATTGATTTGTTCCTGCTGGGTCTGTGTCAGTTCGATGGCAGTATGGGTTTTAACGATGGAAGCCATTTGTGAGGCATCGGCCCTGTTTAACAGATCAGCTAAGCCTTCAGCCGTACGGTCCATCTTCAAAAGATTACCAAACAATTGTTCCTTACTCAGTTTGTCGTAACCAGACAATCGCTTGGTACCAATACTGATGCCACTATTACCATGATCGGGCATAATGATGACAGCCGTTTGACCATCCCGTTGCGCAAAGTCCAGGGCTACCTTGCAGGCCTTGTCGAAAGCCAGAAAATCGGTTATCATGCCTACAGGATCATTGGCATGGGCGGCCCAATCCACCTTGCTGCCCTCTACCATGAGGAAAAAGCCATTCGGGTTAGAAGCCAGGACGTTGATGGCTTTAGATGTCATCTGTTCCAGAGAGGGTTCTTTGGCAGGATCCCTGTCCAGGTCGTAGGGTAAAGCCCGGTCACCGAACAGGCTCCAGAGTTTATTACCAGAGAAGGTGTTGAGACCGTTCAGATCATCGAGCTGCACGGTGTACCCTTGTTCAGCTAAATACGCTTTATGGTCGTCGTCCAATAATGAAACACCTCCGCCGATGACCACATCCAACTTGTTGTGAACCATTTGGGAAGCTATGCTGGTGTAATCCCCCCTATCGAAGTTGTGAGCAGAACAGTCTGCCGGCGTAGCGTGGGGAAACTCACAGGTAAACACCAAACCTGTAGATTTGCCGTGAACCAGTCTGGATGCTTCCAGAACAGTCATCAAAGGTTGATAAGCTTGGGTAGAATCGACCCACAGGATATCCTTTTCGCCATCAGCCAAGGGATAGGTCGAGACAAATCCTGTTCGGGACGGTTCCCCTGTCATGTAACAGGAAGTGGTCGGCGCTGAATCACCGATAGGTGCATTGGAGGAAAAGGTTCTGACTGTACCGCAAACGAATGGATCGATGTAAAGGGCGGGGCGATCAGGGTGCTGCAACCATTGGTACCACCTGGCCAGTGAAATGGTGGCCAGTGAACAACCGTCGGGTATCAGCACGATAACATTTTTAACCGGACGAGCCGGGCGGTTTACCCGCCCGGTTGTCCGGTCAATTTGTTGAATGACAGAACGCTTATCGTTTTCGAAAGTTTGAGCAGAGGCGGTATTGCCAATTGCCAATAAAGGCAGCATCAGCAGGACGGCCAAAGCCGGAATCAAGTAGTTGAAGAATTGTTTTTTCCCGTGATTGAAAACAGATAAGACTTTCATCATTAGTTTGTTAAATATGCATGTTCAGGATAGCTTCATACAGTTCCTGCTTGCCGCTAATCTGTTTGGGTTCACCCTTGGTTTTAGCGTAGGCATAAACATCTTCCAAAGATAGCTTTCCTTCTTCAAAATCCTTGCCTTTTCCTGCATCAAATGAGGCATATCTTTCAGCGACCATTTTGGGAAGCGGGGAGTTTTCCAACACATCGGCGGCGATGAGCAAAGCCCTAGCCATAGCGTCCATGGCAGCAATGTGAGCAATGAACAAGTCGTCGGGATCTGTGGAGTTACGACGGATTTTGGCGTCAAAATTGGTGCCACCACCCTGCAAACCACCACTTTTTAGAATGACCATCATGGCCTGAACCAACTCATACAAGTCGATGGGGAATTGGTCGGTATCCCAACCATTCTGATAGTCACCCCTGTTGGCATCGATGGATCCCAACATGCCGGCATCAGCGGCGCATTGCAATTCATGTTCGAAGGTATGACCGGCCAAGGTGGCATGATTGACTTCCACGTTAACCTTGAAATCCTTGTCCAAACCGTTGGCACGCAGGAAACCAATCACGGTTTCAGCATCAACGTCGTACTGATGTTTGGTGGGCTCCATGGGTTTGGGTTCAATCAGGAAGACACCTTTGAATCCTTTGGAACGAGCGTAGTCACGGGCCAATTTGAGCATGGTGGCCAGGTGTTGTTTTTCACGCTTCATATCGGTGTTCAACAAGCTCATATAGCCTTCACGTCCACCCCAGAAAACGTAGCCGCGACCACCTAAGGCGATGGTAGCATCGATGGCGTTCTTGATTTGGACCATGGCCCGGGCAGCTGTATCAAAGTCGGGATTGGTGCTGGCACCGTTCATGTAGCGTTCGTGGCTGAACACGTTGGCCGTACCCCAGAGCAGTTTGATGCCGGTTTCTTCTTGTTTTTGCTTGGCATAGGCTACCATAGCTTTCAAGTTGGCTTCGTATGCTTCAATGGAATCGCCTTCAGAAACCAGGTCGACATCGTGGAAACAGTAGTATTCGATACCCATTTTTTGCATGAACTCAAAACCTGCATCCATTTTGGCCTTACCGGCTTCGATGGGATCGCTGGCGCCTTTCCAGGGGTGATGAATGGTGGGACCACCAAACGGATCGTTACCATCGGCGCAGAGGGTATGCCACCAGGCCATGGCAAAATTAAACCAGTCTTTCATGGGTTTGCCATAAACGATGCGGTTAGGTTCATAGTAATGGAAAGCCAAGGGATTCTTGCTTGCTTTCCCTTCGAAGGGAATTTGGCCAATGCCGGGAAAATAAGATTTTGTTGCCATGTTGTTAATTATTAATGGTTAATTAATATATGATCACTGTAATGATTATTTATTGATATTCAGCCAAGGTATGATTTCCATTGCTCATAGGCCTCGATAGTGGCCTGCCTGTCAGCAGACTTGGGCTCGACAACGTTCAGCTTACGCAGGCTGTCAAAAGCCTCAGCTGGCGATGCATACAAGCCTGCGCCGATGCCGGCGCCCTTGGCTGCACCAACAGCACCGTCAGTATCAAACAATTCTATGGTGGCACCCGTACTGTTGGCCAAAGTATCCCTGAAAAGCGGACTCAGGAACATATTGGCCAATCCGGCACGGATTAAGTTGGTCTGAATGCCCATGTTGTTCATCACTTCCATGCCATAAGCAAAACTGAAGACAATGCCCTCCTGAGCGGCGCGTAAGAGGTCGGCCTGACCGTGCAGGTTGAACTGCAGTCCATGGATGGAACAACCCCTGTTTTCGTTGGCAAGCAAACGCTCAGCCCCGTTGCCGAAAGGCAGTATGGAAAGCCCTTTGGCACCAATACGGGAAGTGGCAGCCAAATCGTTCATGGCTTCATAGCTCAAGGTTGGAGCCACCGTGCGTTTCATCCAGGAATTCAGGATGCCGGTACCATTGATACATAACAACACACCGATGCGTTCGAGCAAAGCCTCACCTGGTTTGGAAACTTGAAGACCTGCCGTGTGGTTGACATGAGCAAAGCTGTTCACACGCGAAAGCGGATCGTATTCGGGACTGCCGTTCACGCCGTAAACAACACCCGATGTGCCGGCTGTAGAAGCCACCTCACCCGGATTGAGCACATTGAGCGACAAGGCATTGTTCGGTTGATCACCCGCCCTGTAACTGACAGGTGTTCCAGCCTTCAAACCCAGACTGGCCGCTGCCGTGGCCGTCAATTGGCCTTGCACTGAGAACGTTGGTTTGATGTCTGGTATAAAGGAAGCATCAAAGCCAAAATAGCGCATCAAGGTGTCTGACACCCGGCCTTCCTTAAAATCCCAAAACATACCTTCTGACAAACCAGACACCGTGGTCGTGCTTTCTCCAGTCATCAGCAGGGCAATGTAGTCACCAGGGAGCATCAGTTTGTGAACCTTGTCGTACAAGGCTGGTTCCTGTTCTTTGACCCAAGCTAACTTGGCTGCTGTAAAATTCCCAGGAGAATTGAGCAAATGCGACAAGCACCATTTCTCCCCCAGTTCCTCAAACGCTTTTGCACCATAGGGAACAGCCCTGGAGTCGCACCAAATAATGGAGGGTCTCAAGACCTGGTTATCCTTGTCGACCAATACCAAACC
>Ga0123334_1003396_pt1 | contig 17291 bp, 14 predicted proteins | sample BiotimSIPDNA_FD_89706 | JGI IMG/M metagenome (GOLD analysis project Ga0123334, IMG submission 89706) | Anaerobic biogas reactor microbial communites from Washington, USA - Biogas_R1 time_0 SIP DNA | ecosystem: Engineered > Bioreactor > Anaerobic > Unclassified | place: Washington, USA... | reverse complement strand
ATTTTCTTCAACTCACGGCTCAGATAATTGGGTACAATTGCTCAAGTGCAAAGTCAATGATATGCTCTCGATCACTGCCTTTTTCTAAATTCTATCGAAAAGTGAAACAGAACCTTTGTAGTTTTTCTTACAAATTATCCGGAAAATATCTGGTATAATCGCCCCCACGCCAACGTAGCTCAGTCGGTAGAGCAGACGCTTCGTAAGCGCCCGGTCGGGGGTTCGAATCCCTTCGTTGGCTCTTTTGTTTTAATCTGCCTTGTAACCACCATATATTGGGGTTTAATTACTCTGATTAGCGGATGCATTCCGCACCCAAATTCATTAAAGCGTCCGGTCTCAACTATGCTCACACTCCCCAAGTCTCTGCCTTGACGCCGGCGAAACTCTCGCCGCATTTCTCACAAAACCGAGCGGGGTCTGGATTGTCGTGTTCGCATTTCTTGCAGATAATCATAGCTTACCTCTAAATATCTATTATTCCCTTATTCCTCAGCCTTTTTACTTCCTGATTCTCGGGATAACCATCGGGGTACCATCTATTGCGCTCTTCTTCTGGCAACTCCTCCACCCGACGTTCGTGCTCTTCTTGGTTCGATAGAACTATTCGCTCGTACTTATAATCATATTTTTCAGCCATATCTTTTCGCTTAAGTTTTCGATAGACTATAGCGGCTTGTTTGTAATACCAGGGCGGAATAAATGATTCTTCTTTTTCGATTACGGAAATACAACCGAGAATATCTTCGAGAGCCTTTTCATACTGCCCTTCTCTTTTGTGCTGATTGATCATCTCTACGTAATCTGTATAATGCAGTCCTTTGTAAAAGCCTGCCTTCTGGTTCTCAGGCGTGTCAATTCTCCTGGTTTTCTTTATGAGGATGTCATAAGAGCCAAATAGTTTTGGAAGTTCACTCCTATAGGGGCTCCAAAGCTCTCTCGCCAGCTCCATCAGAACAGCATCTTCTTCAAACTCCCGCGAAGCTTGCTCTCCTACAATTGCTCTCAGACTGCGCTCGACACTCTCTGCCATAGGTGTTGTTGAGATGTTATAGCCTATTGAGACCGGAGCTGGGTCGGGGTATTTATATCGAGAGTAAAATTTCACGAATGTTTTTGACGCGCCCGACAAGTCGCCGCGTTTTAATTGCTCAATGGATTCATCGAAAGCTTTTTGTTTTTCAGTCTGCTCTTCGTCCAGATATTTATTTGCGATTAATAACCCTTTTTCGGAGCAAACGTACACATCATTGTACTGCCAGAGAGAAGATATGGTCTCAATGTTAACTTTGTTGATGACTTGTTCTAATAAGTCTTCTTTTTTACCAGTTGGCTTTTCACCATTGCGACGGAGAAGCTCTTTAAGTTGAGCAACTGTAAGATTGAGTTCCGTTTTCTCTTTTGGCGTTGCTTCGCGCAAATATCCTTTAGCGATAAACTGATCAAGGACGGCTTTTGGTTGTTCACCCAACATGGTTTCCCATGCGAGATTCCAACCAGGCGATAATATAGAATATAACGTCCGCGGCTTTACAAAATATGAAAGCAAGCGGAGAAATGATGCTGGCACTTCGCCAGAGGATACGATCGCTTCAGTTTGTTTTCTGGCGATTTGTTTATGTTCGTCGATGTATTCCTGATGAAATCTTTTTAGCTTCTTCAAGGTTTCGGTTGGTTTTACCGAAAAAAGATTAATACCCTTTTCCTCCCATGATACCATTTCTTCCCCGAGGCGCATTGCTTGCTCAAAGAATGATAAAGCGACGATTGGCGCCGGAGGCGGTTCCGCGTCAAGAGCATGCAGCAACGCATTGAATTTTTGTTGCGTTTCGACAGCATGCGGATAAAAATCTTTAGCGCAACTGGGACAAATCCCTGCATTATCTGGGTTCAGGAAGAAGCCAGAATTATTACACAGCTTACAGGTTGCCATTTCCGCCCGTCAATGCCTGAAATATTGTCATGTTTTGACCTCTTGCGTTCATAGAACACGCGTTCTATAATTCCATCACCCTCGATCACAAAAGACCTAACTACCTACTGACAGCCCTGCGGAGGGGACGATGATTTAAGCCAAGTTATTTCGCGTCAAAATTTTCAACCTAATTATCGATCTCGTTGTTTATCGAGAAGCGTCAAAACGCCCTCCATATAAGCGATAGTCCGGAGCTTCTCGCTTTCAGGAAACCTCCGGAAAATAGACAGCACCTGCTCCTCTTGCGCGTTATGCACGCCCATTGGCTGCCCTATCACGCGGCTGAACACCTCGAACGGGGATAGGTTCAGTCCGCGCGCGATTGCGAGTACCGAATCTATACCGGCGTTGCGCTCTCCTCTCACGATTCGCCACAAAGTAGACGAAGACGTATTACCGAGCCTTGCCAGGTCTGCTATAGTCAAACCTCGCTTTTCCAGTTCCGATTGAATCCATTCACCAAACACAATCTTTCTCATGTACCGATAAATTTTGACCTCCAGACAATTATATTAGGGTAACCTACTGTTTACCTCTAGACTATTCTATAATAATCATTGTAATTGCCTATATGAAATTATTGAGTAACAGCAAAGCTATTTATGAGCGAAAAAGCAATCACAATGCAAGTATACAACGTAATGAGCTAATGCCACCTGAACTGCAAGATTGAGTGGATGGTTTGCCAAAGAACTAAAAAAGGTCGGCTCTTTTGTTTCCCCACATCAGATCGTCTCTTCCCTCAAAACCACTACACGGTCTCGCCGATGGTATAACCACCATCCACGGGCAGGATCGCGCCGGTAATAAATTGCGCCTTTGAGGAGCTGAGAAACACCACCGCGTTTGCAATATCTGCAGTAGAGGCGTATCTGCCCAAAGGGATTTTGCGTAGCCGGATTTCCTCCTGCTCTCTTTGCACCGGGTCTTTCATCCGCTGGTCAACCGCTTCGGTTTGGGTAGGTCCTGGAGAAACTACATTCACCCGGATTTGGTGCTTAGCGAGGTCCAGCGCTGCAACACGCGACAGCGTATGTAAAGCTGCTTTTGATACAGAATAATGCAGCCTTCCTCGCTTCAGTTGTAAAGCCGAAGATGAGCCGATGTTCACGATGGCTCCGCTTATCCCATTCGCAACCATGATATCTGCTGCCTCAACCATACAGAAATAAGCGCTCAGCGTGTTGGTATCGAGTGTTTTCATCCATAATTCATGATCAATCGCGTTCCATTCAAGTTTCTCGGAAAACGCTCCGAGGTTATTGACCAACACATCGATCCGCCCCAAATCCTCGCGGACTAAACGGAAAAGATCTCGTATATTTTCCCGGTCCGAAAGGTCACAAGCGCGGATGTGAACCTTCGCGTTTGGTTCGATCTTTGCCTTTGCTTGCGCCAGTTTTTCCTCATGGCGTGCCACCATGATCACTTCCGCACCCAATTGCGCGAATTGCCGGCTGATTTCCAACCCAATCCCCTGACTTGCTCCGGTCACCAGGACAACTTTTCCCGAAAACTCATTTGTCTGCAACATGTCTTTCTTTCTGAATAATACAGGGTCAGCGTTTTCACTGACTCTTCCAAGTATTGTCCTCTACTTTTCCTTCATGATCGCGCGGCTGTCAAGCGAAATCGCGCCTTCTCCCTCCGGATAGACGATCAGAGGATTGATCTCGATCTCCTGTATTTCCGGATTATCCAGGCTGAGTTGGCTGAGGCGCGCGATCGTATCTTTGACGGCTTTGATATCCGCCCTTGCCGATCCTCGGTAGCCCTTTAAAAGTTTGCCAGCCAGTGTCTTTTCGATCATTTCATCGATATCTTCGCCTGTGAGCGGAGCCACCTTGAAACTGATATCCTTCAGCAGCTCCACCATTGTGCCGCCCATGCCAAACATCATCAAGGGACCAAATGTCGGGTCATTCCGCATCCCGACGATCACCTCCAGCCCCTTTGCAGCCATTTTTTCGATCATCACGCCACGGATGTACGCCAGAGGTTCATTCTTTGCGATCCGAAGCATCATCGCGTTGTATTCCTCACGCAGTTGTTCCGCATTCCTGATGTTCAGGGCAATGCCGCCCGAATCGGATTTATGCAGAATGTCTTCGGACACGATTTTCATCACCACCGGATAACCAATTTTTTCAGCAACAGTGACCGCTTCATCAACATTGACTGCCAGGTCTCCCGGCACGTTTTTAATGCCGTAAGCTTCCAGCATCATTCTGGTCTCATACTCTCCAACCGAACGCGCATTGCCGGTCAGCGCGAGCGCCTCAGCCATCTTGAGCCGGTCAGCGTCATCCACATGCACGGGATCAAAATCCGAGCGATTCAGATACTTCCTGGCACTGTCCATGGCTTTCAGCACAGGCCCGGGCTCATCCGGAAAAGTGTAAACTGGAACGCCAGCCAGGTTGAGAGCCTGCTCGGATTCGAGCGTGCTGCGCTCTCCCATCAGGCAGGCGAGCAAAGTCTTTTTTGTCTTTTTACTGACCTCAATCCACGCCTGCGCCACGCCGAGCGTGTCCACCAGGGCTTGGGGAACGAGAATGGGTAAAAGCACATCCACGCCATCGTCCGCATCCAGGTTTGAAAGGCTCCAGAGATAATCTTCCGGGCTGACTGAACCGAGCATGTCCACAGGGTTGGAGACCTGCGCGCTCGGGTTGAGCTTCGTTCGCAGTTTTGCCTGGATCTCAGGCGCGATTTTCGCCAATTCAAAGCCATTAAACGCCAGGCTGTCGGCTGCCAAAGCTGCCGCACCGCCCGCGTTGGTGGTCATCGCCACGCGCTTGCCCGCTGGCAGCGGTTGCGTCCCGAGCGCCCACGCCACATTGAAAAGCTGATTGATCGTATCGACTTCTATTACACCAGATTGATCCAAGGCTGCCTGGTAAGCTGCGTATGAGCCAGCCAGTGATCCGGTATGTGAGCTGACCGCCTTCGCGCCGGCATCATTTTTGCCAGCTTTTAGGAAAACGATCGGTTTTTTCCTTGAGACGCGCCTTGCCACCTCCATGAAGCGGGGTCCATCCTGGATGCCCTCCACGTACATGGCAATTACCTTCGCGTTTTCATCTTCCGCGAAGTATTCAAGCATATCCGATTCCGTCACGTCCATTTCATTGCCCAGGCTGGCAAAGTGAGAAAACCCAATTTTTGAATTGATGATGAAATCTATCACCCCACCGCAAATCGCTCCGGATTGGGAAATAAATGCGATAGGTCCGGCAGGTGGAATCCCTCTGATAAAGGTGGAATCCAAGCCGGTGCGCATGTCGATCGTTCCCACACAGTTGGGACCCACCACCCGCATCCCGTAGGAGCGCGCTAATTCTTTGACTGCCAGCTCAACCTTCGCGCCTTCTTCGCCCAGCTCCTTGAAACCGCCAGTGATAATAACGACGGCTTTAACTCCCCGGTCGCCAATGGTTTTTATGGTTTCCATGATCATCGTTACAGGCAGCACCACCACCGCCAATTCGACCGGGTCAGGCACTTCTGCGATGGAAGGATAGACCTTCTTGCCCAATATCTCGGTCGCGTTGGGGTTCACGGGATAAACTTCGCCTTTATAACCATGCGCCAGCAGGTTTTCAAGGATCCCATAGCTGAGCTTTCGCGGGTTGGTCGAGGCGCCCAAAACTGCCACGCCTTTCGCGTTAAAAAATGGGGTGAGGGATGATGGCATGTTTTTCTCCTGTCAAATTGTCACCAGGATTATACCAATTCCCAACCTTTCAGTCATAGAATCCGCCTTTACTCAATGCTTTATAATTCTCTTATCATGTTGGATGAAGTACCCGGGAAATCTGAAGATTCACGCGAACAGGTTGCCGACTTTGTCGCCTGCCGGCACGTTTTCCTGAGCGGTCCTGCCTCTTCAGGAAAAACGAGCGCCGCGTTAAAACGCCTGGAGCGTATTCTAAGCGCAGATACCCAAACATCATCCACACTCGTGCTTGTACCGCAGCGCAGTTTGGCTGCGCCTTATCAGGAATACTTGCGGGATACCATCCTGCCTCCATCAAAAAAAGTGAGTATACAGACGATGAGCAGCATCATCCGGCGAATGATCGCTCTCTTTTGGACGCTTATCGCCAACCATAAGGTCTTCCAGCATCCCTTCGAACCTCCCCGCTTCCTCACGCTCGAAACGGCGCAATATTACATGGCGCAAATCGTCGATCCGCTCATCGATCGGGGTCACTTTGCCGCAATCACACTCACGCGCAACCGGCTTTTCAGCCAGTTGCTGGATAATCTCAACAAGTCCGCCATTGTCGGCTTTCCGCATACCACGCTCGCGCGGAGACTCAAAACCGCCTGGAATGGGGATGCTTCCCAGCTTGTTGTCTATGATGACGTTCAATTGGCAGTTAACGCCTTCCGCGCGTACTGCCTGGAGAACAATCTGTTGGATTTCTCGCTGCAGGTTGAGCTCTTCTGCGGCATCCTCTGGCAGAATAATACCTTCCAGAAGTATTTCCAAACCCAATATCAGCATCTTATCTACGACAACGCCGAAGAAGATCCGCCCTATGTGCACGATATCGTCAAGTCGTGGACAAAAAATTTGGAATCATCACTTGTCATCATGGATGAAGGCGGAGGTTTACGCAGTTTTCTCGGTGCGGACCCGATCTCAGCCTCTGCCCTCAGCACTACCGCGGACATCGCGCTTCGCTTTGACCAAAACTTTGTCAGCCCGCCTCCCATCCAGGCAGTGATTGAACAAATCAGCTCTACGCCTTTTCAAAAGCTGCCGCTTTCCACGCTCTCAGCAGCGCTGCTCATCCCGCAAGCGCAGCCACGGTTCTTCCCGGAACTGCTCTACAATGTTTGCCAGGAAATCAGCGAACTCGTCCAAAACGGCACTCCCGCGCATGAGATTGCAGTCCTTTCGCCATTTCTGAGCGACCCGCTGGTTTTTGAGCTCTCGCGCCGCCTTGGGAAGGCAGGCATTCCCGTACAGACACTGCGACCCTCCCTCGCCCTGAACGCCAACCCACACGTCCAGACCGTCCTGACGCTGGCGTCGCTCGCTTATCCGGCATGGCAGATGCCGCCCGATCTTTTTCAGACCCAGGCTGCGCTATCGATTGCTATCCCCCGTCTGGATCCTCTGCGTTCGCACCTCCTCCTGAAACAGGCAATCAGCGATGACAACCGTGTAACAACCCTGCCTTTGATTGAGGATCTCCCGGAGGAGATCTCTGTCCGAATTCCGCAAGATGTCGCCCATCGCTATGAAACCCTGCGTTCATGGCTTGCCTCATCAGATCCGGACGAGCCTTTGGATTACTTCATCAGCCGCTTGTTTTCAGACGTTCTTTCCCAGCCTGGGTTTGGTTTTGCCGAAAGCCAGTTAGCCGGGGAAGATACAGCGCGACTCATTGAAAGTTACCAAAAATTCAAACTTCCCCTGTCAGCCGATCCGCAAGCGGACGCGTCATTCCTTGGCAAGGAATACTATCGCTCGCTCCGTCAGGGCTTGCTTTCCGCTCTCTACCTGCCTGATGATGAAATCGTCGGTGAACCGGGCGTGCTCATCAGTCCGGTGATGACTTTTCTAATGCAAAACCGTCCCGTAAGGCACCAATTCTGGCTCAACCTGGGCAGTAAAGGCTGGTACGAAAGGCTCGAGCAGCCTCTCACACATCCCTATGTGCTCAACCGCCAGTGGCAGTCCGGCAAAAAATGGACGACGGATAACGAAGTTGAGCTCGCGCATTTCAACCTGCAGCGGACGCTCAGCGGCTTGCTGCTCCGCTGCAGCGGTCAGGTGCATCTCTGCTCCTCCACCTACAGCGAAGGCGGCACGGAAGAGCGCGGCTTGCTGCTCACCTGGGCACAAAACCTTTTCCGGTCCGCGTTGAGGGAGGATCAGAATGGCTGAAGAAACCCTGCGCGAATCGCAGAAAAAAGTACTCGAATACCGCTCAGGATTTATGGGGATTTCTGCGGTACCCGGCAGCGGAAAGACCTGGACGCTTTCTCATTTGGCAGCCAAGCTGCTGCTCACGGTGGATTTAAAACCAGACCAGGAGATTCTGGTCGTCACCTTTTCTAATTCTGCCGCTGATAACTTTACCAGTCGCATTGGCAGGATCGTCCGCGAGTACGGACTGCTCGAGGGCTACGGCTACCGCGTGCGCACATTGCACAGTCTGGCTGGCGATATCATCCGCGAACGCCCGGAGCTCGCCGGGCTTGGGAATGACTTTCGCATCCTCGACGACAGCGAATCGGATGAAATCCTCGATGATCTTTGTCAGGATCAATTGACCAGTCGTGAAGCTTTCTTTCGCCAACTGCTAAAAGACGATCTCTCTGCCAAACAAGCCGATAAGGAAATGCGTCCGCCGGATGGAGGCATACCCAAACTCCTCAAGGAGCTTGCGGTCAGCTTCATCCGGTCAGCCAAAAATGAAGGCTTGCTGCCCGCGGATTTGGCGCAGCGCCTGCGAACCCGCCCAGTTACGCCGCTTTTCCAGGTGCTCGCGGATCTCTACACCGCCTACCAGGACCGTCTGAAACTGCTCGGGGCGGTGGATTTCGAGGACCTTATCTATTTCGCTTGGAAATGCCTTCGTACCGACAATGAACTGGTTGCCCAACTTGCGCACCGCTGGCCCTTTATTCTGGAAGATGAAGCCCAGGATTCCAGCAAACAGCAGCAAGACATCCTCCGCCTGATAACGGAAAAGTCCGGCAATTGGGTCAGGGTCGGCGACCCAAACCAGGCAATTTACCAGAGCTTTACCACCGCTGACCCGCGCCTCCTCAAGGAATTTCTTTCCCGTCCAGATGTCCTCTCGCTTGACCTGCCTGAATCAGGACGTTCCTGCCAGGCTATTATTGACCTCGCAAACCGCCTCAACCATTGGGTCCAAACCAGCCACCCCAATCTGGACGTCCGCGATTCCCTCAGCTACCCGACCATCATACCGACCGGCGCGAATGACCCGCAACAAAACCCTGCCACACTTCCGGACTCACTGAGCATGATTTCCACACCCTTTTCCTCCGAAGAGGAACTTAACTTCATCGTCAAAGATGTGAAAGCCTGGCTAAATCGCCATCCTGAGGATACAGTTGCCGTGCTTGCCTCCTTAAACAGCCGTGTCAGCGACATCGCCAATGTTTTTAAAGTGCATAAGATCGATTATGTGGACGTACTCATGAACGTCCCGCGTGAAACGCAGGAAACCATTGGCAGCGTCGTCAATCTTCTTAAGCTGATTTTTTACCCGCTCGACCAGAAAGTCGCCGCAAGAGCCATTCGTGTTTTTTACCGTCATCTGCGGGACGATGCTGCGCTGAACAGCGAGGTTGCCACCGCCCTGGCTTGGTTCAATCAGCTCGATCGACTGGAGGACTTTTTCTATCCAAACGAAGAGGACACTCTAACCTCCTTCCACGATAGGGAAGAAGCAGCCGCGAGTCTGCTCGCGGATTTCCGCGCTGCGGTCTTGCGTTGGCATCAGGCTGTTTACCTTCCCTTTGACCAATTGATGCTGGTCATCGCCCAGGACCTCCCGCTTGAGCCTTTTGAACTGGCGACTGTCCACAAAGCCTCGGCATACATCAAAACGCAGATGGACAGCCACCCGGAATGGTCCCCGCTGGATTTCATCGGAATTCTCACCGACATCGCCAAAAATGAACGCAAGTTTTTCAGCGTCACCCAAACTGAAGACACCTTTAACCCTGATCTCTACAAAGGTAAGGTGATTCTCTGCACCTGCCACAAAGCCAAGGGGCTGGAGTGGGACAAGGTCTTTCTCACCTCTGTTAATAATTACGACTTTCCGTCCGGTGCGGACACTGATGCTTTCATCAGCGAAAAGTGGTTCATCGCTGACAGGCGGAATCTTCAAGCAGAAATATTGGCTGAGCTCGCGTCAGTAATTTCCAGCGATGCGCCACCGGCTTATCCGGGCATTGGAAAGCTGGAAGACCGCAACAAAGTTATTCGCGACCGTTTGCGCTTGTTCTACGTCGGAATCACCCGCGCGAAATCCTCGCTGACGATTTCCTATAACACAGGGCGCGGCAGCGGAAAGCCCGCGCTCGCCTATCAGGCGCTGTTGGAAGGAAGCCATCATGTCTGAGATACTTCCAAAAGGCTTTGTATTCTCTCAGAGCAACCTTCAGGCATTTCAGAATTGCCGTTTCAGCTTTATGCTCCGCTATATCCGTAAGTTGCCCTGGCCTTCGCCTCTCTCCGCACGCAGTGCTTCTTTTGAATTGGATCAGGCTGCCGGTTCAATGCTCCATTCGCTCATCCATCAATACTTCCTGGGCATTGATGCAGAGTTGTTGCGTTCATGCGCGGAAGCCTTTCCCGATGCCCGCGTCTCCCGCTGGCTTGAGCGCTTCCTTGCCAGCCCTTACTCGGAGATTCTCCCAAACCAATATCCGGAACACAGCCAGCAGATTGCGCTGGGCGGCAATCTGCTGCTTGCCAAGTTTGACTTGCTCCATCTTGATGATGACGCGATTCAGATCTGCGACTGGAAAACTTCCCGCATCCTGTTGAATCGCGTTCGCCTCCAAAACCGCATCCAGACGATGGTCTACGCCCTCGTGGCAGTCAGCGCGAACGATTCTAAGACCCGACCTGTCAGCATGTACTATTGGGAAGCCGATTTTCCCGACAATCCCATCATCTTTGAGTTCTCACCGCAACAACTCATCGATTTTCGCAAAACCATCACCAACCTGATTCACACCATAAAGTCGCTATCCCCAGATGAATTCATCCGCACAACCAACTTAAATCATTGCTCTTATTGTGAATATCAAACCTACTGCTCCAGAGTCGGAATACCGAAGGATGAGCAGGCTTACCAGGACTGGTTGGAAATCGGGCTCCTGGAAAATTAATGAATCAGCGCCAAAGAGGCGCTAATTTCTTTCATTCGCTTATAATTATAAAAAAATGGGCAGAACAGGGCTCGAACCTGCGACCTCATCTGTGTAAAAGATGCGCTCTGACCAACTGAGCTATCCGCCCGCGAAAACCTATTATAATCGAAAAATGAGAATCATTCGATTCAAAACAAATAACTCAGAACCCCAATATGGCTGGATCCGCGAAGGCAGGGTCGGCGCTATTCAGGGCGATCCCTTTGGAGAATTTCGCCGATTCGAAGAGGCGTGGGATCTTTCCGAGGTCAGCCTTCTGCTCCCCTGCCTCCCTACGAAGATCATCGCGGTCGGCAGTAACTATCCGGAACATGCCGCGGAAATGCAAACGGAGGTTCCCGCTTATCCGCTGCTTTTTTTGAAACCGCCTTCCTCCCTCATCACAAACGGAGATAAGATCATCCTCCCTCCCCAGAGCAAGCAGGTCGAACATGAGGCTGAATTGGCGGTTGTGGTCGGCAGGCGCTCCCGCTGGCTCACACAAGACAACGCACTTTCGGCTGTATTTGGCTATACCATCGCCAACGACGTAACCGCCCGCGACCTCCAGAGGGCGGACGGACAGTGGTCCCGGGCGAAAGGTTTCGATACCTTCTGTCCGGTTGGTCCCTGGATCGAAACCGAGTTTGACCCAACAGACGCGATCATCACCTGCCATGTCAACAACATTTTGCGTCAGATGAGTTCGACCCGCGAGATGGTTTTTAGCGTGCAGAAGCTTATGATGTACGCCAGTTCCATTATGACGCTCGAACCCGGCGACCTCATCCTCACGGGCACGCCTGCCGGCGTGGGACCGCTCCAGGTTGGAGACCAGGTGAGCGTGCACATTGATGGTATCGGAACGCTCGTAAATCCCGTTGCAGCTCAAGAGTAGTTTATGCCTTGGTTCATCGCAAGTCTCACGCTTTCGTTACCAGGCTGCCATAGCCTGAAGGAAAAGCGTTCCGCGCTATCGCCTCTAATTTCGCATCTGAAAAAATGCAATCTTTCCGTCATCGAAGCCTCCCATCAGAATAGCTGGCAAAGTGCCGTGCTCCAAATCGCGAAACTCGGGCAAACCCGCGCACAGCTTGACCGTGACCTTGCGCTGCTTCTTTCTTCAATTGAAAACGACTTCCGCGATATTACGTTAGCGGATGTTCAGCATGAATTTTATCTTTGAAGGGTAAATTTGAAGACGATTAACCTTCATCAACTCGAAAAAATCCTCTACCACGTTGAAAAACCGGGTCGTTACGTTGGCGGAGAACACAACCAGGTCCTCAAGGATTGGGAATCCATTCAAACGCGCGTCTGTCTTGTCTTTCCGGATATTTACGACATCGGACAGCCAAATCTGGGTTTGGCTATCTTGTACGACATCCTCAACAAGCAGCCCGACATCCTCGCGGAACGCTCCTTCGCTCCCTGGCACGACCTCGAAGCCCGGCTCAGGCAGGATCATATACCGCTCTTTTCGCTTGAATCCAAACATCCGCTCAGCGATTTTGACGTCATTGGCATCAGCCTGCCCTACGAGTCGCTCTACACCAACGCCCTCAACGTTCTGGACCTCGCTGGCATCCCACTGCTGGCAACTCAACGCACAGAGGCGCATCCTCTTATCATCGCGGGTGGTCAGGCATGCTTTAATCCGGAACCAATGGCTGATTTTATCGATGCCTTCGTCATCGGCGAAGCAGAAGAGGTGGCTCTTGAACTATTAGGCTCTTTTGAAGAGTGCAAACGATCTAAGGTATCCAAACAAGAAACTCTGCTCAAGCTTTCCCAGATACCCGGAGTATACGTCCCGTCGCTGTACGATATAATCTACGCGCAAGGTGGCTCGATTACACGGATCATACCTGCAATGCAGGATGTTCCCCCATTTGTAATCAAGCGCATTGTGCCCATTCTCCCTCCGCATCCCACCCATCTTATCGTGCCTAACATCGAGACGGTTCATGACCGTCTTTCCATCGAAATCATGCGCGGCTGCACGCGCGGCTGTCGATTCTGCCACGCCGGCATCGTCAACCGCCCCGTGCGCCAGCGTCCTGTTTCGGAAATCCTTCAAATTATCGAGGACGGATTGGCATCTACTGGTTACGAGGAAATTGGTTTGCTTTCCCTCTCCTCTTCAGACCATACCCAAATTTTGGAGCTGACCCGCGCGGTCTACGAAAAGTTTCATGACCGCAGGATATTCGTCAGCCTTCCCTCTTTGCGAATCGCGTCATTCTCGGTGGAATTGATGGACGAATTGCGCGATTTGCGCCCCGGCGGCGGATTCACGCTCGCCCCGGAAGCTGCCTCCCCGCGCATGCAGGCGATCATCAACAAACCGCTGGACAACACCGTTATTGAAGAGACTGTCCGCATGATCTTTGAGCACGGCTGGCTTTCGCTCAAGCTCTACTACATGATCGGTCTTCCCGGCGAAACGCTCGAGGACGTCCAGGCAATTGTGGACGCGGGCAAGCGCGTCCTCGCCATTGGTCGTCAAATCCGCGGAAATCGCGTCAGAGTTCACCTCTCCGTGGGCAATTTTATTCCCAAACCCCACACGCCTTTCCAGTGGTATCCGCTGAATTCCATGGACGAACTCCAAACAAAGTTAGACCTGCTAAAAACCGGAGTTTATCGCACAGGAATCAAGCTATCCTACAACATCCCCGAAACAACCCTGCTTGAAGCCTGGCTTTCCCGTGGAGACAGGCGGCTTGGGCGCGTCATCCACCGCGCCTGGCAGCTTGGAGCCAAGTTTGACGCCTGGGGTGAGAACGACAATATGCCATTTTGGCGGCAGGCTTTCACGGATTGCGGCTTGGACCCCGATTTTTACGCCTATCGTCAGCGAGCAGTGGAAGAAACGCTCCCATGGGACCACATTCACACCGGCGTTACCAAAAAACACCTCCTGCGGGAATTAGAATTTAGCCAGGCTGGCAAGACCAGCCCGGACTGCCGTCAGCAATGCTATGCGTGCGGCATTCTCAACACATTCGGTGATAAACGACCGGTTTCACCTCTGGTCTATTGGGGGTGCCCATGAACGCCGAACCCATCCGCGTCCGCGTGACTTACGCCAAACACGGCAACCTGCGATTTATCGGGCATCTCGACTTGCAGCGCCTCTTTGAACGCGCCCTGCGCCGCACAAACCTTCCTCTTCGCTACACTCAGGGGTTCAGCCCGCATTTACGCCTCAACCTCGCTTCCGCTCTGCCGCTCGGTTTTATCGGCATTGCTGAGCAAATGGACTTCTGGTTGGATGAGCAACTTCCTTTGGAGGAAATCAGCGCGCGTCTGTGGGCGGCTCTGCCCGCGGAGCTTATCCTCAAAGACCTGCGCTTCGTTTCCAACCAGTCGCCTTCCCTTCAGGCATCGCTCCTTTCCAGTGATTACGAAGTTATCCTGCCAATGGAGATTGATCCTTCAGACCTGCAGGGGAAGCTCGCCGCCCTGCTCGCGCGGGATACCATTCCCGTACAGCGGCGCAAAAAATCTGTCGACCTGAAAAGCCTGATTTTGGACTGCGGTATTTCCGGCATCCCAGCCAAGCCTGTCATGACCATCTCAATGAAGTCGACCCCGCTTGAAAATGGACGCCCGGATGAACTGCTCACCTTACTCAGTATGGATCCTGCCGATTGCGTCATCACCCGCACAAAATTGAATTTTTTGGAGGAGTAATGGAAGAAAATTGCGCTTTTTGTTCCATCGTTGCAGGTAAAACGCATGCCTGGAAGGTCCTCGAGACCGATACAACCCTCGCATTCCTCGATACCTATCCGGTAGTGCATTATCACACACTGATCATCCCAAAAGCCCATTACAACAGTGTGTTCACCGTTCCTGCGGACGTTTTGGCAGACACGATGGAGACCCTTCGACAGGTATGCCTTCTCTACAAGGAAAAATTGGGAATCAAAAACCTCCACGTTTTCAACAATTCAGGGCTTTTGGCTCAGCAAACCGTCTTTCACCTTCATTTTCACATTCTTCCGCGTTATCCGGGTGATGGGAACGATTTTCCGCGAATGAAACGGCTTGCTCTCGCTGACCAATTTGATGAGATGATCAAAGCATTACAATAAAAGCGGATCATCCGGATCAGAAAGATTGCGGTGGTATAATGTGAAATCCTGTTTCCGTGGCCTAATGGATAAGGCACTGGCCTCCGAAGCCAGTCATGTGGGTTCGAATCCCACCGGAAACATTATGGTTTAATCTGTCAGGTTCATAAACATAAGGAAGCTATCATGAGCGATGATGAACTACTCAAAGAACTATCAGAACTGAGGCAAGCAATTGCCTATCACAGCTACCTCTACAACACGCTCGACCAGCCGGAGATATCGGATTTTGAGTACGACCAACTCTTTATCCGCCTGAAAGCAATCGAATCTGAACATCCTGAGTTGATCACACCCGATTCACCCACCCAAAAAGTCGGCAGCCAGGTCTCGGAAAAATTCCGAAAAGTCAGCCACCCTGCCCCCATCTTTAGCCTCGCGAATGGTTTCGGCAGCCAGGACGCGCTCGCCTGGTATGAACGCATTCTGCGGATGGACGCGCGGGTTGCCAGCACGGATTTTCTCCTGGAACCAAAACTGGACGGATTGACTGTTGTTTTGCATTATGAGAACGGTGTCTTTACCCTTGGCGCGACCCGCGGCGACGGTATCGTGGGCGAGGATATCACCGCCAACCTGAGAACCATCCCGAGCCTTCCGCTGCGCATTCCCGCTATTCCCGGCGGTAATCCGGCACCCCAGCATATCGTGTTCCGCGGGGAAGTTTTCATCAACAAAAGCGACTTCCTCGCCCTGAACGCGGAACTGGGAAAAAAAGGTGAAAAGGTTTACCTCAATCCCCGCAACACCGCGGCAGGCTCTTTGCGGCAACTGGACCCGGCAATCACTGCTTCCCGTCCGCTCAAATTCTTCCTGTATCAGATACTGGAATCATCCGAGCCCCTGCCCCAAACCCAATCGGGTATTCTCGATTACATTGCAGGTTTCGGTCTGCCTGTCAACCACCTGAGGTGGCATGCCCCTAATATCGAAGAGGTTATCGAAATTTGTGAGAAAGAAGGCTTGAACCGCCACGCCTGGGCATATGATGCCGACGGAATGGTCATCAAGATCAACGATCTCGCGCTATCCCAATCGCTTGGGTATGTTGGCAAGGATCCCCGAGGTTCCCTCGCCTACAAATATCCCGGTGTTGAAGTTGAAACGACGCTCCGCGATATTCAGGTTAATGTCGGGCGCACAGGCGTGCTCACGCCGCTCGCGCAGCTTGAACCCGTCAGCATCGGCGGTGTGGTCGTGCGCCAAGCCACACTGCACAATTTCGACTTTATCGAGGAAAAAGACCTGCGGATCGGGGACCAGGTTTTGCTGAAAAGGGCTGGCGAGGTCATCCCCTACATCGTTGCCGCGCTCAAAGAAAAACGCGACGGCAGCCAGCAGGTTTACGTTCCTCCCACCCACTGCCCATCCTGCGGAACGGAAGTTGAACGGGCTGCCGGTGAAGTGGCGTGGTACTGCCTTAATGCCGCTTGCCCCGCGCAGTTGACCCGCAACATCGAGAACTTCGCCTCCCGTCAGGCGATGGACATCGCGGGGCTTGGGGAGCAAATCGTCGCGCAGCTCGTCCAAAGCGGATTGGTGAGCAGCTTTGCCGACCTCTACTGCCTCACCAAAACCCAGTTATTGACGCTGGATAAATTTGGCGATAAGAAAGCCGAGAACCTTCTTGCTGCCATCCAGGCTTCAAAATCCCAGCCATTACAGCGATTGATTATTGGTTTGGGGATAAAGGGCATCGGTGAGGTGGCAGCGCGAAAATTAGCCCAACAGTACGGCAACCTGGAAGCGCTGTCGCGCGCGAGTATGGAAGATTTGCAGCAGCTCGAAGGCGTTGGTCCCAACCTGGCAGAATCCATCGTGGAATGGTTTCATCTGCAAACCAACCAGCAAATGCTTGACGAGTTACGCGGGCTTGGACTCTGGCCTGTTGAGAAGCAGGAAATTTCAATGGATTCTCTGCCGCTGGCTGGCAAGACCTTTGTGGTGACCGGCACTTTGGAAGGGTTCACCCGCAACGGCATTTCCGAATTTATCCTCGCGCATGGAGGCAAGGTTTCTACCTCCGTCAGTTCCAAAACCTCCTACCTCGTGCTCGGCGCCGACCCTGGCTCCAAATACCAAAAAGCGCTCCAACTCGGCATACCGATCCTCTCCGAGCAGGATCTCCGTGACCTTGCTGCGGACTGATTACTAAATTAATCTTCAGGTTCAATTGACAGCTCTGTACGGAGTTAGCATGTAGGGTATCACACCCTCCGCCGAATAATAATTCAATACATGTATAGATAAGTCCT
>Ga0123334_1003394_pt1 | contig 17307 bp, 14 predicted proteins | sample BiotimSIPDNA_FD_89706 | JGI IMG/M metagenome (GOLD analysis project Ga0123334, IMG submission 89706) | Anaerobic biogas reactor microbial communites from Washington, USA - Biogas_R1 time_0 SIP DNA | ecosystem: Engineered > Bioreactor > Anaerobic > Unclassified | place: Washington, USA... | reverse complement strand
TCTTTACCTTCCTTCAGATTCCGCGTCGCCACGGACACCTTTGGCCTTGGCTATACACTTCCCGCTACCGGGCGCGTTCGGGACTTTCACCCGTTAGACCGCGCCCATGCCGGGCGCACCACAAAGGCTCCGCGCCGGTTCGGCGCGGAGCTTATACTATTATCGTATCTAAAGTATGTGGCAGGCGCAGCTGTGGCCGGGCGCAACTTCTCTTAAAATCGGCTCCTCCTCGAAGCAGACGGGCGCGGCTTTTTCACATAACCGGCAGTAGCGGCAGCCTTTTTCCGGAATGCTCAAGTCCTCTATATCATCCGTGAGCTTATATACCTTCGCGCGTCCTGCTCTCGGGTCTGCCGCGGGAACCGCATGAAGCAGCGCTTTCGTGTATTGGTGCGCCGGATATAAGGTTACTTCCTCGCTCGTCCCGAGCTCTATGAGCTTGCCGAGATACATAACGCCTATCCTGTCCGATATATAGCGCACCACCGACAGGTCGTGGGAAATGAAAAGATAAGTCAGCGAAAGCGTGTCCTGCAGTCTTTTCAGAAGACTGATAATCTGAGCCTGATAAGACACGTCCAGAGCCGAAACCGGCTCGTCGCATACGATAAACTCCGGCTCGACGGCAATCGCTCTTGCAATCCCTATCCGCTGCTGCTGCCCGCCCGAGAACTCATGCGGGTAACGGTATGCGTGGCTTGCCTCAAGTCCTACGCTCTCAAGCAGCTCCATAACGATCTCCCGCAGCCGGTCCGCGCTGTATTTAGGAAAATTCGCCCTGAGTCCTTCTTCGACGATATTATATACGCGGCTGCGGGGATCGAGGCTTCCGTACGGATCCTGAAAAACAATCTGCATTCTCCGGCGGTACGGGCGCATATCGGCACGCGTTATATCGGCGCCGTCGTATATGATCCTTCCGCTGTCCGGCTCCGTCAGGCGAAGTATCGTTCTTCCGAAGGTAGACTTGCCGCAGCCCGATTCCCCCACAAGCCCCAGCGTTTCTCCGCGCAGAACCGCCAGACTAACTCCGTCCACGGCTTTTATAAGCATCCTGCGCCCGGTCTTATCTCGGACTTTATAGCTTTTTTTCAGGTTTTCGACAACTAAAAGATCGCCCGCATTCATAAAACATCCCATATGCGTTTTAAACGCGCGAACGACACCTGCACGGCATCCGCGCGGACGCGATTCCTTTCCGTAAACTCTTTCACACCGAAGGCCTCCCGCTCTCCGCCGAGGCATTATCCGCCCGCAGCCAGCAGCTTGCCGTGTGGCCGGGAGCCAGGCTCACCTCCGGCGGTTTTTTCTCACGGCATATATCCCTGCTGTATGGGCATCTTGTGCAGAATACGCAGCCCTCGCCGAGCGCTGTCGGATCAGACGGCAGGCCCTCGATATACGGAAGCGGCTCTGAGAGCGGAGTGTCCATCCGGGGCACCATTTTCATAAGCAGCTGCGTGTAGGGATGCGCGGAACTGTAGAATATATCGTCGGTCGAGCCCTGTTCGACGATATACCCTCCGCACATGACCGAAACCCGGTCGCAAATTTCCGCGACTATCCCGAAATTGTGGGTTATATAGAGCATTGCCATATTGTGCTGCTTTTGCAGCTTTTTGAGAATCTGTATAATCGCGGCCTGTATCGTCACGTCCAGCGCCGTGGTAGGCTCATCGGCTATAAGCAGCTTCGGTTTGCACAGCAGTGCCATGGCGATCATAACGCGCTGGAGCATTCCGCCCGAGAGCTCATACGAGTATCTGCGCATCAGCTGCCCGGGGTTTCGGATGCTTACCTCGCGGAGCATATCGATCGAACGCGCCGCGGCCTCGGCCTTGGACGCTGTTTTGTCGTTTGCCAGAACCGTCTCAGTCATTTGGCTGCCGATAGTAAACACAGGGTCAAAGCAGCTCATGGGATTTTGAAAGATCATGCTGATCTCCCTGCCCCGTATCGCCGCCGCTTCTTTATTGGAAAGGCCCAGGATATCCCGCCCTTTATAAAGCACTCTCCCGCCGTTTATTACAGCCGGAGGCTTAAGCAGCCCCAGAATCGAATACGAGCTAACCGTTTTCCCGCTGCCCGACTCCCCCACAAGGCCCATTACCTCGCCTTCTCTTACGGCGTAGCTTATCTTGTTAACCGCGTGCAGCTTACCGGTGTGAGTGTCAAAAGACACGTCAAGCTCCCTGACATCCAGCAATATATCAGACATAGAGTCCTTATCCAAAATGGCGCATCTCCTTACTCCTCAATTCGCCGCTCCTCTTCTTTTGAAAAGAGATAAAAACCCGGCTGTCAATCCCCGCGCGGCCGGCAGCTCTCCTCTCGGATCGAGCGCGTCGCGCAGCCCGTCTCCCGCCAGGCTCACGGAGATGCCGGTGAGCGAAATTGCAGCGCAGGGTATTATCATCAGATGCGGAGCCAGCCTGATATAGTTTCTGGCATGGTAGATAATATTGCCCCATTCGGGGGTCGGGGGATTAATGCCTATGCTAAGGTACCCGAGCACCGTACAGGTCAGCATCGACTCCGCCAAAGCGCCTGTAAATCGCACTATCAGCGCCGGTGCGACATTATGAATTATATGTCGGGAAATAATGCCGAAGGGCCCAACGCCCAAAGCCCTCGCGGCCTGTATGTACTCGCTTCCCATAACGCTTGCCGCGCAGACATGGACAAGCCGCGCAAACTGCGGGATGGCGGCGATTGCTATCGCGTACATGAAATTTCCCCTGCCCCAGCCGAGCGCCGCCTCAAAAACCAGTGCGAGCAGTATTACGGGTATGGACGCGACAATATCCATAACAGGCGAAATCAAAAAATCAAATCTGCCCCCGAAATACCCGGCCGCGAGCCCTATAACGCTGCCGATGATCAGCGCTGTAACGGTTGAAGCAAACGCGATCCTGAGCGTCATCCTTCCGCCGTAAAGAGTCCGTGTCAATATATCCCTTCCCAGGTTGTCCGTACCCAGCCAATGCTCCGCGGAAGGCTTCGCGAGCGTATTATGCACATTAATGGCGGTATAGCTGTATTTTGTCAGCCACGGGGCCAGGGCGCAGGATAAACAGATCAGCAAAAACACGGCAAGTGAGATAACGGCGATCCTGTTTGCGCAAAACCGCCGGAGGGCGTCCTTCCATATTCCTCCCGCCCTGTCCGAGCGCAATACTTTACCATTCATCACCCGGCGGCCTCTTTTCTCTTTCTGCGGGCCGGTTTTTCGGCATATCGCAGCCTTATTTTCGGATTTACAAAACCATAAAGTATATCCGAGACAAGATTCATGCACATGAGGATAATAATGAGTATCACCGCGCACCCGAGTATTTCGAAATGGTCTCTGACGCTCAGCGAGTTTAACATAAACGAACCGAGTCCGGGGACCATGAAAAAGTTTTCGACAACAAATGTCCCGCAAAGCAGCTGCGCGATTAGTCCGCCCAGAGCCGAAATAACCGGAATCATGGCGTTTTTGAGCGCGTGCTTTAAAATAACGCTTCTTTCGGGCAGCCCTTTTGACCGCAGCGCCGTTATGTACGGCTGCTCAAGCACCTCAAGCATGCTCGAGCGAGCCATTCTCGCTACCGAGGCTATACCTCCGAGCGCTATTGTGACAGTGGGCAGAATATAAGCCTTCGGATCCGAAGCCACATGAGTTACCGGCAAAAGGCTCAGGCGAACACAGATTACGATCGCAAGCACAATCGCTACCGTATACGGCGGCAGAGCCGATAAAAAAACCGTAATGACACTGACGACGCGGTCTGCAGCCCGTCCTTTGCGCAAGGCCGCGTATATGCCGAGCGGAACCCCGACGATTATCGTGGCACCGACGCCGGTGAGCAGCAACAACAGCGTATTTTTTATCCGATATGCTATATCGCTCATTAAGCCCGCGCTTGAAGGCGTCGATCTGCCGAAATCACGATGGGCAATGATGTTGTAAATATACCTGACAAATTTCGTGAAGAAATTATCCGGGGCGCTTATCGACGTAAAAAGCGAATCGAGCGCGTCGCCGCCTCTGCTTATAGGCATCATAGCCATCCTGGAGCCCGGCAGGAAATATATCAAAGTGTATAAAATAAATAAAATCACCAGAATGGCAGGTATGAAAAGCAACGTGCGCTTAATTATATATCTTGCCACCTTCAGTCTCACCCCGGTTCGGTTTCCCTTTTTGCCCGCGCGTTTTTCGGCATCTGAGCTCATACCAACGCGCGCGGACATCGAAACTGCGCGAATAACCGCACAGCACGATAAACATACTAGCACAAAGCGGCGGTCAAGTTCAACACAAAAAACCTAATCCTTCCTGTAATCCGGTAGACACGATGCCCTGCCGGGCGTATAATAAAGCTCTGAACCTTCCCCGTGTATCATAAAACCGGATCGATCGGAGCGAGGCGGCGAATCCCGCGGCCGGCCCCCTTCGATCCCGGGCATGAGTAAAAAATCGGTACGGGGCAGGGCGGATAACCCTGCCCCATGCCATGTGAAGGAGGAGCTTATGGATATAAAACCGGTAATGTCATTATTCGGATTCGGGCATCGCAGGACCAGGCACATTATCATAGACCGCGAAGGAGAGCTGTGGCTCAAGCTGGCCCCCGCGCCGCAGGGCGGATTTCTGCCGATGGGCGCGACACCCCTGCCGGGCACGTTAAGGGTCGAACCGCTTGAGGACGGCAAGGTCGAGCCCTTTTCCTACTCCGCTTCCGAGAGTCTGCTGAAACTGGTCACCGACAGCGGCAAAACAGCGGAGTTTACCGTTGACGGGGACGCACGGGCGCTGAGGATAAAGGGAAATGCCCCGATTCGGCTAAACGGTGTATCAAGCGCTTCATTTGTTACTACAAGCAAAACCGAAACGGGCGTGCTCATCAGCGCGGGAACCACCCGCTACTTCATCGCGGCCAAAAAGGGCAGCATAGTTTTCGACGATACATATATACTGAACAAATTCCGTTCGGTCACCCCGGTATTGGATGTCTTTCCGGATGAGGGCGAGTTTGAGCTTTGTGCTTTCGATATAGCCGAGGACATGCCTTTACCCGCGATAACAAATACGTTTGAGGAGTGCGCGTCCGAAAACGGCGCCGAATTCAAAGCCTTTGTCGACTCTCTTGTGGACATTCCTTCCGAATACGGCGACGTCAAAGAGCGTATCGCTTATCCGATCTGGCTGTGCCACAGGGATCTGGGGCGCGGTGCCGAAGTCATTGTAACCAACAAATACGACTCCGTTATGTCGGGCTCGCGGCTCATGTCAATAGCCTCGATGGCCTTTAAAGACGCTAAAACGGCCATCGGCATGCTTCTTGCCTATCCTGTTGAACTGCCGCCGATAGCGGGAATCGCCGCGGCACGGCTTATTGAGGAGAATATGCTCTGTGACTCCAGGGGTGAAATCTATAAGGTATACGCCGCACTTGAGGCAGCCGCCTCAAAATGCGTGAAGGAGCGCACGGCGGACCGCGAGGGCTTTTGCTTTAACGCGTACCGCTTTGAAAGCGGTCTTAAACGCTCACCGGAGTTTTTCAAGGTCGGGGAGCCCGTAATTACGCCTGATCTTAACGCGTATCACGTAATCCTCTGTGAAGTGCTCGGAAAGCTCGCGAACATGGAGTATGACATGGGTGCGGGCAAAAAGTGGGAAGCCCGCTCGAAGGTACTCATGTCGAAGGTTATAGCGGAACTCTGGGACGGCGACGATTTCATAGGGAAAAACGCCTACACCGGGGATGCCTCAAAGCCCGACGAACTGCTTTCCCTTATGCCCGTCATTTTAGGCAAACGGCTCCCGCGTGAGATTATTTTAAAGCTCGCGGCGAAAATAAACCCGCAGGTTACCGACAGCGCCATGGGTCTTCTGCTCGCGGGCGGTCTGTTTGACGCGGGCGAAGAGGACGCGGCAAAAAGTATCGCCCGGACCGCACTCGAGGAAGTCCGCGATAACGGCATTGGCTGCCCCTTCCACGGTGCTTCCCTGCTGGCGCTTGCTCACAAAGTTTTAATGTAAGGGAGGGTCGTACACATGTTTGGAACATATGAAAAATATAATCTCGTGCGCTGCTCGTTTGCTCGCTGCGGCTCCAACACATATATTGCCGAGGATTTTTACAGGCAGGGCCTGCTGCGCCTGGGCAACAACTGGACGGGTATAAGCCTTAACATTTCCGATTTCATGTTTGACATACGCCTCCTTATAAACGGAGCCCCGGCTAAATACACGTACTTCGCCGATGAAGGCTCCTTAAAGCTTGACGCCCGCGGTGCAGAACTCGAGTTCGCCCTGACCGACCGCTCACATTTTCGTGTGCGTGGCCGCGGCGCGGGCCTGAGGCTTGAACTGCGCTCGGCGTCCGGCAAGGGCGCGAGGGCCTGCCGCGGCTTATACGCGCTTGCCGACGGCAGCGGCTGGGAAGGCGATTTCGCGAATTTCGGAAAACTCTTTTTCAGAGCTATTTCCGGCAACTTCAGCGTAAGCACCGTATTTGACGACGATAAAAACGAGTATTCGCTCGTGAGGATCGACTTTATGCCCGATGCTATAACCGGCGAGTTTGAAGCGGCAGTCCACGACTACCGCGATCATATACTGCCTTACGGCGAATACGAGGATTTTGACAAGCTGGTCAGTGACAATCGCGCGGACTTTGCGCGTTTCAGCGAAATTTACAGGAATCCCGCCCCGGGCTACGAGGAGCTGGCGAAATATGCCCGCTGGGTAGTGTGGAGCCACCGCACAAAAGCAATCGGCTGCTTTAAGGAGCCGCAGATACTCTTCCAAAACGCGTGGAGCTGCTCCGCCGCGCCCTGGCAGCAAAGCTACAACGCTATGGCTATGCTCTCCGACCCCGCCGAAGCCTGGCGCATGATCTGCGTAGTTTTCAGCAATCAGGATCCGCGAACCGGCCGTGTCCCGGGCTTCATGTCATACGCGAATCCCGCCACATCCGGGCTGCAGCCCGCGTTTCAGGGCTTCGCGCTCGACTTTTTGTTCCGCACCATAGGCGACTCCTTTATCAGCGAATCGGAAGCGGAGCGCATGTACCCGAAGCTGGCCGCCTGGGCGAATTACTGGACAACTTACCACAGCGCCGGTTTCGGCGACGATGTTCTTGCCCTGCACAGCACCCATGAATCGGGCTGGGATGACTCTTCGCTCTTCCAGGACGGTTTCCCGGCGGTCGATCCCTGTGCAATGGCTTTTCAGATCTTGCTTATGGAGGTCATCGCCAGGCTCGCGCAAAAGTCGTCCTCCTACAGGCAGGAGCATGACGGGTGGATGACAAGAGCGAAAAAGCTGCTTGATACGCTTATCAGCGAATACTGGGACGGAGAAAAATTCATCGCCAAGGTAAACGGCAAGCCGGTCGACTCGCTCAGCCTTGCGAATTTCCAGCCTATCATGCTCGGCAAACGTCTGCCTCCCGAAATAATCGACAAGGTAGCCGAAAAGCTCACCGCGGAGGGACAGTGGCTCACGGAAATCGGCCTTGCTTCGGAGAGTATGCTCAGCGAGCGCGCCACATTCGGCGTTTCGTTTGTCTGCGGACGCGTCGCCGGGCCGCAGAACATGATCCTCACGGTAGGGCTTCAGGCCGCGGGAAAGCAAAAGGAAGCCGAAATGATCGCCCGACGCTTCTGTGATCACGCGGCGCGCGAGGGCATAATCCTCGGCTACGCTCCGTATAACATATACAAAGCCAATGGAAAAACAGCCGATCAGCAGATTCCGCCTATCGCCACCGACGGCTGGACGTGGAGCTCGTGGAGCGCAAACTGCGTCCTCACGATGCTCACGGAGGTCATCGCGAAGTAAACTTTGATGCAAACAGAACATCGGGAGCCGTATTATCACGCCGCTCCCGATGTTTTGCTGTGCCCGGTAAGCCTATCTTACCTAACGCCGAATTCCCTGTAGTGGACGCCGAATTTTTTCCTCATCTCATCGAAGGTTTCGGGCTTTTGAGCTCGCTCGGGATCAATCGCCATAACAGACTCCCTGTCGGTAAGGTAATCGTTCCAGCGGGGCAGTCCGCCCACGTCGTACATAACGGCGTCCTCGAGCACTTCAAAGCTGCGCGGGGCGAACTTCGGCAGCTTGATCAGACACTCCTTATGCGCAGTAAACTCCTCGTCGTAACACCAGAATTTAACTTTTCCCTCGGTTAAATAAAACAGATCCTGATTGACCGGATACTTATAAGATTCGGCGTAGAAGCCTTTTTTCATCTCAAAGCACCAAAGCTCGCAAAGGCCCGCGTTTTCCCAGCGTCCCGTGAGCATTTTAAACGTTGCCCCGTCAAGCTCAAAGCTCGCCATCGGGCGCTCCCTGTGGCGTATAGGAGCACATTCATCCGGCGGAACCTCTCTGAAATTATACGGAGGCTCGCGGAACGCAAAGTCATTGAGCGGCGCCATCTCCTTCGGGAATTCAGGATCGTTCAGATAATCGGGATTTCGCACACGCATCATTTTCGCGGCTTCGCCTCCGTCGGCGTAAGGCAGGTCGTGGAAAAATCCCCTGTATTTTACGTCCTCATGGAAAAACATGCCGTGCGCCTGAAACGGCTGTATAAAAAGGACGCTTCCGGGCTTTATAAAAGCTTTTTTTCCGGTTATGTAGATATCCATACTGCCGCTGTCAACAAAGAATATCTCATATCCCACGGTATGCTCGTGGAAATGCAGGCCTGTATTCGGACGGGTCGCGTGCATTACCGAATCCGTCATACAAAAGTGTCTGCGCGGCCCCTCCGGAAAAAGAACGGTGTGCTGATGCTCCGCGATATTTCCGTCCGGGCCCTTGAGCTCAACCGGCCAGATAAAGTTTTTCGGATCGTTCAGGTCATAAAGATACTGCATTGTAAGCGCTCCTCCTTTTAATGATTTCGCCGTTGGTAAAATAATCCTCACCGCATATCCGAAGCGTAGCATATAAAGGATATTAATTCAATTAAAACATATCTTAACTAATATTTAACTGTTCTTACTTTAAATCATAAGGTAACCGTGATATAATCTCAAAATATTACCAGAAGTAGAAGTAGAAAGGGATTGTTTTATGCTAGAACCGGACGCCCTGCGCGAGTTCCGCGGCAGGATCATCGGCAACTGCTCCAAGGTCATTATAGGCAAGGAAACCGAAATTCTTGACGTTCTCATTTGCTTTATGTGCTCGGGGCACGTTTTACTCGAAGATATCCCGGGTACGGGAAAAACAATGCTCCTCAGAGCGTTTTCGAAAACGATGGGCGGGAGCTTTAAGAGGGTTCAGTTCACGCCGGACCTCCTTCCCTCCGATCTTACGGGCATTAATTTTTATAATATGAAGACCGGCGATTTTGAGTTTCGTCCGGGCCCGCTTTTCGCGAACATGATACTGGCCGACGAGATAAACCGCGCGACTCCGCGCACTCAGTCAAGCCTGCTTGAGGCCATGGCGGAAAAGCAGGTTACGGTAGACGGCGTAACTCATCATATGTCGGAGCCTTTTATGATAATGGCCACTCAGAACCCCCTGGAATCACACGGAACCTTCCCTCTTCCCGACTCCCAGACAGACCGGTTTTTCATGCGTCTTTCACTGGGCTATATGACCCGCGGCGAGGAGCTTTCGGTTATTTCCAGAAGGGATACGCGGGATATAATCGACGAGCTCGAGCCGCAGACCGATCTTGAAGAGATCATGAAGCTTCGCGCTATGTGCCGCGAAGTCGAGGTGAGCCCCGCGGTGGCGGGCTACCTCATGGATATTGTCGAGCGCACCAGGAACGACTCAAGAATCCGCATCGGCGTGTCAACCAGAGGCGCTATCGCGGTTTATCGCGCCGCGCAGGCGGCGGCCGGACTTGAAGGACGCGGATTCGCGCTTCCCGAGGACGTCGCGAGAGTCGCCATGAAGGTTATCCCGCACAGGCTTATGCTCGCGGGCATATTTGCCTCCGGCGAGGATGTGTCCGTGCTTTCGGATATTATCGCCTCCGTCCCGGTTCCCCTGGAGGAGCTCTGATGCTCCCCTTCCTGATAATACTCGTCATTCTCGGCGCGGTTTTGGAGATTTTATCGCTCAGACGCGACCCGTCTCTTCTGGAAATGGAATATTTCATTTCCAAGGACGCCACGGAACCCGGCAAGCCTTTCACCGTTCAGTCCGTACTTACAAATAAGAGCCGCATTCCGGTCTCCTACCTCGCTGTCAGGGAGATTTTCCCGGAGAGCGCCGTAGTCCCGGAGGGCGTAACAACCCGGCCCGCAAAAAACGGATTGCTTGTAAAAAACATATACCGCATGAAAGGTCTTCAGCGCAAAAAGCCGGAGCTGGAGCTTACCATATATAAGCGCGGCGTGCATGTGTTCATCGCGGACTCCATAGAATTCGGGGATTTTCTGGGCTTTCGCTCTATCACGAAAAAAATCGGGCAGCGCAGGGAGATCGTGGTATACCCCGAGGAGCTGAACGATCCGGACATATCCAAAGCCCTGAGCAGCTTCTGCGGCGACGTGGCTGCGCGGAGATTTCTGATCCGCGACCCCATCCTCACGGCGGGAACAAGAGAATACACGGGGCGTGAACCTATGAAGCAGATCCACTGGCTCCAAAGCGCGAGCAGAGGAAGCCTCATGGTTCGCGAATACGAGTACAGCCGTCAGCCCTCGGCCTGCGTCATCTTAAATGTGGACGAGATCGGTCAGGAAGACTCGGACATGGACAGGCTCTGCTCTCTCACGCGCTCGGTTTGCCGGGAACTCCTGGACATAGGCGCCGTGCTTGATTTTTACACAAACTCAATGCTCAAGCGCAGGGAGAAGCGCGATGTGTGGAAATGCGAAGCTTCCCCCGGGCATATCTCGACGCTGCTCGACGGGCTCGCCAGAGCGACTTACGAAACCTCAGTCACATCGGAAAGGCTCCTGCGGCAGGCCCTGCGGGACAGCGACCCGGACACCTCGTTTATTGTGGTAATGTCGGAGAATAACACTTCCGGCGCGCAGCTTGTAGAAAGCCTGCGGCAAATGTCGGGCCGCGAGTTTTTAGTCATAACAGACCGGTGTTCAGCGCCGGATAAAACAGGCAGCCCCTGACGGGAGAGGAGGCCATATATGACATCGACAGTCAAGCTCTTGTTCGATCTTTGTTTTTATTACACTTTAAGCGGATATTTCCTGCGCCTTGTCACAGTCAGTCAGCCTCTAATCTGGGGTATACCGCTGATTATCGCGGTGAACATTGTTTATCTGATTCTTAAGCTGACCGGGTTAAAATCCGAGCGTTATAAAAAACAGATATCAATGCCTCTTAAAATAATTTGCAGCGCGCTGCCGGGACTGTTTGCCCTGCTTCACCCTGCCGTGGGGCAGATCGTGCAGTTTCTTCCGGCCTGGGCGTATTTTTGCTTTTTAATATGGAGCGAACGCACCGCCGTTGATTATGCGGAGTTTAAGGAACATTTTGCCTTCACGGGAAAGCTTTACTTTCTGCTCTTCTTCGGGTTGATCTTCGTAATCAGGATTCCCGCGGCACTCAGAGCGGTTGTCCCTTATTTTGCCCTTTATATTTTAAGCGGCATTTTTCTTATGAGAGTTCTTCGCGCCGAGGGCAAGCTCTCTTCGGTCAGGAGCGCCGTAATATTGCTCTCTGTGCTGGCCGCCGCCGTCCTGATAACGGTGTTTCGCGCGCAGAATTTATTCGTAGCCGCAATCGGTTATCTTTATAAGTATGTAATCGCCTGGATACTGGGCGGCCTGGCGGTGATAATCGCGGGGATCGGCTACGCACTGTATTATCTTTTCAAGGCGGCCTTTTCCCTTTTCCGCGGAGAACCCGTACAGATAGATGTCGACATCGAGGGGATCGCTCAGGAAATTATAGGCGAGGAGATCATGCAGTCGCAGGGTGCTTCTCTGGGCTGGCTTAAGGCGGTTTTGCTTGCTCTGGCTGCATTGGCAGTCGTTCTGATAGTCTTTCTGATCTTTCGCAGCCTGCTCGGAGATAAGCAGTCCTCCAAAAAAGAAAGCGCGTATCAGGTCGGGCAGGAGCGGCTGGAAAAGATGTCATATAAAAAATCCGCGGCTATGTTCCGCCCGAAGGAACCCAGACTCGCGGTTCGATGGTATTACAGGAAATATCTCAAAGAAGGCGTTTCAAGAGGAGCGCTGCTTCTGCCCTCGGATACCAGCGAACGCGTCCTTATTAAGTACGAAAGTCTTTTCGAGGGAGATTCCTCGGCCGGTCTCAGGGAAGCCTATATAAAGGCAAGGTACTCTCAGCGTGAGCAGGTAACCGGCGGCGACGTCGCGCAGGTTCAGGAGCTGTGGAAAAACCTAAAGGGATAGCGTTCTGACTCAGCAAACGCGAAAACGCACCCACATGTGTGATTATCGAGCAGGAGATCACTCATTATTTGAGCGATTTCCTGCTCGATCAGTATGCTGTCTATCCGAAGCTTACTTTATGTTATCCGCGTATATCTCTATCATGCGGCGGGTAATCTCTCCGCCGGGGTTTTTCTCTGCGTGAGGGCCCTTATCGTCGAATATCATGGTCTCACTGTCCGCGCCGCACACGGGCCATTGCGGCAGGCCCTCACCGTTGGGGTCGCCGGTGGCGGCGAAGTTAACCCAGTAGTGCACCATGGCTCGCGACATAGCGAAGTCGGCGCTCACAAACCCGTTCGGATCGGTGGCCCGCCAGCAGCGTTCGAGCGTTCCGAATACATACAGCAGGTCGGCGGCGTGGTATGCACCCGCGTTGTCACCGGGCATAAGCCGCTCGAAGCTGAATATACGCATGGGCTTGCGGCCCTTTTTAATCTCGTTTTTCGCCCACACACGGCCGTTTGCGTATGTGTTGGCCGTCAGACGCAGCCGCTCCGCTTCCTTGGGGTCGTCTCCCAGCAGCGCCAGCGCCTCCGGCAGACGCTCGCCGCAGTCGGAGGTCAGGCGCCTCCTTATGGCCTCCGGAGAGAAGCCGTCATAGCCGTAGCTGAAAAGGAACGCATCCCCGAGCGTAGCTCCGCACATCAGGTCAACGTCGAGTTCCTCGCCCGCTCTTAACACCTCGCAGGTAGGCCTGGTGAGTATGTCCCCGTCGAGGATGGGGCTTAGTAGACGCAGCCCGAGACCGATCTCCCGGCCTGCGTTGTTAACGGCCATCAGCGCCTCATAGGGCGGCATGGCTCTTAAGTCCGCCACGGTCTTGCCCAAATGCTCGCATATGCGGATGCCTATGGATTCCGCTTCGGCCAGCGTCGGCTCCGGCTCTATGGTGTGAATTCCTCCGGCACTGTGAACTATTGCCCGGTGGAAAAGACCCTTTGACTTGGGGGAGCATATGAGGCGGTTAGTCATGTCGCCGCCGGCGGACTGCCCGAAGATGGTCACCCGGCCGGGGTCGCCTCCGAAGGCAGCGATGTTCTTTTGAATCCAGCGAAGGGCTTCCTGCACGTCGCCGATGGCCTGATTGCCGGAAAATCCGCCGTTTTCGGCGGAGATGTCCGGGTGGGCGAAAAAGCCCAGCGGGCCCAGTCTGTATGCCATGGTCACGACCACAGCACCGCGTGCCGCCAGCGCCTCGCCGTCAAGATCTACGGCGTAGCTGCAGCCGTTTGTATACGCGCCGCCGTGTATGTAGGCCATAACAGGCGCGGAGCCTTCTATATCGGGTGTCCAGACGTTGAGGTACAGACAGTCCTCGTTCTGGGGCCAGTCTACATTGCGGTAGGCCTTGCCGTGATCCGGCGGAGGGGGCATCAGGGCATGCATAGGATCGTCCTCGAAGGCTCGCTGGGGGCACATCGGGGCAAATCGCGAGCAGTCAAGCACGCCTTCAAAGGGCTCGGCGGGCTGCGCCGTCCGCCAGCGCAGAGCTCCCACCGGGGGCTTCCCGAAGGGTATGCCGCGGAAAATGGTCTGTGTGGGGTTGCCGCCGGGCACACCCCGGAAGCTTCCCTGCTGTGTGGTCACAATACGATCATAAGGACTTATTTTCATGCTGTATCCTTTCCGCCGGGTAACCCCGGCACTGTTTTTTATTGTATCTCTCCATCGGTCGGCTTAACCGGCTCCGGCGCGGCGTAACGCGAAGAAGAGAACGCGCGGCAAGGATTTTTCGGGCACGCCGCACATCGCGGCGTCCCTTGCCGAAAATTAAACGCTATTATCCACTTTAGCCGCTCAAAGCGCAGCAGTCAAGAATCCGAGAAGGATTTTTTACATTGCTCCGCGCAGCCGCTTCAAAACAGCGATTCGTAGTAAGCAGGAAATAGCTTCTGATTAAGAATAAACTTTCCCCGGAACAGTGTGAAATTTGTACAATTTCGTATTATAATAAAAAACAGTGTGAAATTGTGTATCTTTTTATGATTCTTCGGTTTTCGTGACGCATTCGGTACCGGCCGCACATCTGAAAGGAGCGTCTGTTCCGAAATGAACCCGGCACAAAGTAACCGCTGCGATCCGGCTCAACACATTTTTATAAATCGAATTCAGACAGGTGGTCAGAAATAATCGAATCAGTAGATCTCAATAATTATAAGCTCGCCTTATCTCAAAACGACTGCTCTGAGATCCCGGAAAGCATACTGGATGACTGGCAAAGCATATTAAACCTTCTTGCCCGCATTGAAAAGGTCAAAGCGGCCCTGATAATGAGAATAACCGGGGAGGACGTGGAAGTGTTCATGTCCGGCGAAACCCGGGGTAACCCTTATATAGTCGGGCACAAAGAGAACTATAACGATTCTGCCTTTATTGTGAGCGGGTTATCAAACAAGGAAAGATACTGCTTGTGCCGGATGCGTCGGAGTCCGTTGAGTGGAAGAATAATCCCGATATGAAACTCAACATGAAATGTTATCTGGGGTTTCCCTTAAAACTGCCAAACGGAAATTGCTTCGGAACAATTTGTGTGCTTGATGATAAAAAATGACTTCTCAAAAGACATGATAGACTGCATGGAAAAAATGAGAGATTTAATCGAGTCCAACCTGATGCCGCTCCATTTAAGCATTACGGATCCGCTGACAGGTTTATATAACCGCACGTATTTTAATACTAAAATAGAGACGGAGCTTAAAAACGCAGAAGAAAAGAATCAGCCGATTTCGGCAATTTTGCCGGACATTGACCGTTTAAAAGCATAAATGACACATGCGGCCATTTAGGCGGTGATGCGATACTTGCCGAATGCGCTCAAATCATAGCGAATTCCATTCGGAAACAGGATACCGCTTTTCGGTTAGGCGGAGATGAATTTTATGTTTTATTACCGAATACGGCTATTGGCGAAGCTTTGGTCGCAGCGGAAAAATAGCGCGCCGATATAGAAAACAGCGTAATCGGAGAGGATATTCCCGTTACGGCAAGCATCGGTATCGCCGAGCGGATTTCCGATGAATCGTCCGATGATTGGTTTAAAAGACTGGATGATGCTTTATATAAAGCTAAAAACAATTCGGGAAATCAGGCAGCAAGCTAGCCGCAGGCTCCTTGTAACAGAAGAAAATCAGATTCGCTCTATACGAATAAATTAAAACCGAAGGAAGTTGATAAAATGTCAGAACCTGCTCTTCATGTGAAAAGCCCGCAAGATCAGCCCGGTGCCATGTATATTGAATTTGATAATCCGCCTATGAATCAATTCACAACAGAGCTTTGGAACAGTCTAACCGCTGCGCTGCGAAAAGCGCGCCTGGATGACTCTGTGAGAGTCGTCATTCTGTCCGGCTCAGGTGAGCGCGCCTTTTCCGCGGGGCTTTCCATGGACATGCTGGACAATCTTAAATGCGATGAAGATTCGGCACTGATCTATACCCTCGGCTTTGAAGTTCGCGAGGCAATTTACGCGCTCGGAAAGCCCGTCATAGCTGCGGTGAAGGGGCACTGTGTCGGCGGCGGCCTCGAGATAGCCCTCTGCTGCGACCTTATTTATGCCTCGGAGAACGCGAAATTTATGCTGCCCGAAATGAATATCGGCCTCGTTCCGGGATGCGGCGGCGCTATCCATCTCGCCCAGAAGATCCCGTTTAACCGTGCCTTTGAGATGATTCTATTCGGCGACAGACTTACCGCACAAGAGGCGCTGCAGCTTGGTCTCGTCAATAAGGTTTTTACAAAGGATGAGTTTGACGCGTCGCTCAAGGATATTGTTCATAAAATACTCAGCAAGCCGCCTATTGCTGTCCGGGCGCTTAAGGAGCTTATGGCGCACGCCAATGTCTCCGTTAATGAAACGGCAGCCCTGCAGATTGAGCGCCGCCTTGCGGTCGATCTTATGAAGACGCAGGATTTTAAGGAAGCTGTTGCCGCTTTCCGCGAAAAACGTACACCCACCTTTATCGGAAAATAGAGCTCCGATTAATAAACAGTTCCGCTCAGTCGAATTATCCCGCCGCGAGTCAGAAGCCTTTATATCCCGAGCCGGGGTGTGACCGCAGATCAGTTGTCTGTTCGGCAAATCGGTATTTGCTAAAGAGGATGGCAGTAATGGAAAGTATGAGAGAACAATTGAATCGTCTTTATCGTCCGTTGGACGATAAAGCGCGAGAATTTATTACTGAAATGACCAAATTGCATGGTGGTTTCAAAATAGAGAGTGGCTTCTATAATGGACATTATCACAAAAACGCAGAGGGATACTACCTGCCGGATTCATACCCGATTCCGGTTATCAGTGTGAAGGGGTTATGTGATATTGAGATCGATTTTGACGGAGTCAGTACTACAAGTAAGCTCTCAAAAGAACGGACTGCGAGTTTTGATTGGAATATCCTTGGAAAAGTCAAATTTGAAGTCTATGGAGTTGACGACTATCTGCGAGACTACGGAAATGATCAATCTGCCGGTGAGATAGGTAAAGCGGTTCAGAACTCTCCGGAAAAAGAATTCTTCATTTCATTTTATATTCCGTTTAGCGAAAGTGGAGCGAATGTACTAAAGTTTTTGCGGAAGCTTCAAAATAACGGATTTTACTATTGATAAAGAAATCTACAAATTCCGATTTATCTATGCCAAGTGCTAAAACGCCTTGAAATACGGGTGTTTACAGCGTTTTTGAGCGTTGGCCTTGTGCCTTTTCCCTCATTTTTTCCCTTGCGGGAAGAAATAAGGGAAATTTCCGTCTATCCTTCTCCCACTACCTTGTCAAGCAGCCTTGCGGAAGTACGCTTTGCTTCCCTTGTAGCATGAGCGTAGATGTTCATTGTGGTACTAACATTAGCGTGGCCCAAAAGCTCTTGCACATCTTTCGGTGCTGCGCCGCCAGAGAGAAGATTGCTGGTAAAGGTATGG
>Ga0123334_1003390_pt1 | contig 17313 bp, 10 predicted proteins | sample BiotimSIPDNA_FD_89706 | JGI IMG/M metagenome (GOLD analysis project Ga0123334, IMG submission 89706) | Anaerobic biogas reactor microbial communites from Washington, USA - Biogas_R1 time_0 SIP DNA | ecosystem: Engineered > Bioreactor > Anaerobic > Unclassified | place: Washington, USA... | reverse complement strand
TCCGCTTCCCAACTTTGCACGGAATCATTTGAAAAAATTGCAAGAGAAGGTCGAAAATTTGGATTAAGTCTGACATTGTCCTCACAAAGACCATCAGAACTTTCTCCGACAGTTCTTTCTCAATGCAACACTTTTTTACTACATAGAATTGTAAACGACCGTGACCAAGAATTAGTAAGACGACTTGTTCCTGACAGCATTGGCGGTCTTTTACAGGAACTTCCGATTCTTCCGACAAGAAAAGCGATTTTATTGGGTTGGGCATCACCACTTCCCATACTTGTTGAAATGAATGAACTCAAACCTGAACACAGACCTAAATCTGACGACCCAGACTTCTGGGATGTTTGGACAAGAACATCAGAACGAGAAGTAAATTGGAAAGACCTCGCTGACGATTGGCAAAGCTTAAATAACGAAGAAGAACCAAAAGAAGAAGAATAAAATGCCGACCCTTCACAGTCATACACATTGGCAAGCCCCGCAAGCCGACACACAAGCCAAAGCTTGCCAAAGAGTATGCCTGTCCCACGCAGTGAAAAAATTAAAAATTCCCTTCCCTTCTAAAAATTTTAAAAACGCCAACACACAATCCGACATAAAAACATTCGGACAGTTGGTTGCAAAACTCAATAAGAACAAGGGTTGCAAGACACGGACGACAAGAACGCCAGCCTGTAACAGCACCTATAAGAAATTGGCGGTTCAGTGGTTAAATGAAGTTCAGCTTTTCAATCAAGCTTTCGTGCAGGTTGACAGTTTTGTGCTTCGAAATCGCCAACTTCTTATAGCTGCAAAACGTTAGCGGTTATTGCAACAAAAAAACCCAATATAATCATGGAGAACACAACTAACATTTTTAAGATTCTATCAAAAGATGATAAGGAATTAGTTCATTCAGCTTTTTTATCATTTCTAATCCAGAACTTTCAAGAAGTAAGAAATGATTTATTAGGAGAAGATGATAGCGAAATTAATGAACCTATGCTAGAGGTTCCCTATTCATACGAGATAAATTCCCCACAAAAAAAGGGAAGAAAAAGAATACGATTTGATATCCAAATTGACAACAAAGAAAAAAATAAGACATGGATAATTGAGAATAAATTCAAAAGTTTGCCAACGGTAAAACAACTAGATGATTATTCTACATTTATCGAAAACCACTTCAAAAATAGAGAGATAAAAAAAATTCTTATAAGTTTTTCAGATTGTACAAAAACCATTTTTCCCATTGATTGGGAAATAATAACTTATGAAAAAATCATTGATACAATAAAAAAAATCAAATACTTTCCCAACCAAAAATATAAAATATATGTAGATGATTATTGTGAGTTTCTTCAAGATTACATCAGTGAATTTAAAGAAAATCACAAAAATGAAAACCTTAAAGAGTTATTTACCCACCCAACAAATAAAAACAATAGGTTTTGGCTGCGTTTAATTTTTTCTGAATTAATGATGAAACTACATAAGTATGATAAATTTGATGTTTTTCATATTGATTTAGGGAAAAGTAGCACACCGCTCATAAATATTCATTCTAATTTCATGTGGCGTAATGAAAAAGACAATTATGAATATCTCATTCAATTACAAGGAAAAGAATTGAAATTTTATTGTCATTTCTGGAATGGTAAAAAAGGTTGGGAAATTGTCTCTAATGAGATTGAACAACTAGAATCAGCAAATTTTAAAATTAAAGACTCAGGAAAATTCAAGAAAAAAACAACAAAAAAAGAAAAATCCATGTATATCTATAAAGAGAATATTCTTGAAGAGATACCAAGAGAATCATTTGATTTAGAACATATTGAAAAATACATATTAGACTTTTACGAAAGATTGAAAAAAGCAACAAACCGCTAACAAAGCTATAATACGCCAGCCGTGGCATCCACAGCATATTGAAGGTTTTGTATTTCCCAAAACCATGCGTTCAAGCTGATAAATCCACAGCTGGTCTGAAACCACGCCCAGGCGCATATAGCCGGGACGTTGGCAACAAGTGTAAAAAGACAGACAAGCAGACAGATACGATATTGACAAATTTAAAATAAGAAAGGATTTAGCTTTTTGACAGGACAGTGCAAATTTGATGGAAATTTATTTTGTTTTTTTCTTCCCCCCCGCAAAAAAGAAGAAAGAAACCCCTCCCACATTGCAGCACATTTGCAAGCCCCACGAGCCAACGCTCAAAACCAAAGCTTGCAAAAGAGCTGCAACCGACCGAAGGGAGCTCACGAGCACCTTTGAAAATTATTAAAATGGCGAGTAATTTTGCTTACGCACCCGTGCTAAATTGTTGCTTTTGAGAAATGAATAAACGAATTGGAATTAAGATATAATGCAAGGAAAACAACTTAGAAAATTAGAAGCCGAACTGTGGAGAGCCGCAGACCAACTCAGAGCTAACAGTAAACTGACTGCTTCGGAATACTCAATGCCTGTATTGGGACTGATATTTTTACGACACGCCTACAACCGCTTTCAAAAAGTAAAAGTGGAAGTAGAAAAAACTTTGCCTTCGCATCCGCAAAGGGGCAAACGACCGCTGACTAAAAAAGACTTTGAAGAACAAAACTCAATGTTTCTGCCCGACAAGGCACAGTTTGACTATTTGGTTTCATTGCCCGAAAGTGCTGATATAGGTGAAGCTATAGACAACGCAATGAAACTTATTGAGGACGAATACGACAACCTCAAAGGTGTATTGCCTAAAAACTTTTCGATTTTCAGTAAAGACTTATTGCGGGAACTGCTTCGCATTTTCAATAAAGAAGTATTGCAAAAGGCCGAAGGCGATTTGTTCGGGAAGATTTACGAATACTTCCTCAACAAATTTGCAATGACAGGTGCACAGGAAGGCGGAGAGTTTTTTACGCCAATGAGTTTGGTGCAAACCATTGTAAACGTGATTGAACCCGACCACGGCATTGTGTTTGACCCTGCTTGCGGAAGTGCAGGTATGTTTGTTCAAACGGGTTATTTCATAGAAAGGGAAGGACTGAAACCTGCCGAGAAAGTTACTTTTTACGGACAGGAAAAAGCCGACCTCAATACCAAACTCGCCAAGATGAACCTTGCAGTTCACGGACTGGAAGGCAACATACAGGAAGGAAATACTTTTTACGAAGACAAGCACGATCTTGTGGGAGGTGCTGATTTTGTAATGGCAAATCCACCTTTTAATGTGGACGGTGTGGACAAAGCCAAAGATGCTGTTAAGAAAGACCCTCGACTGATTTTGGACGGCAAAGTAAACCTGCCTAAAAACGACAACGCCAATTATTTGTGGATTCAGTATTTCTACAACTACCTGAAACCAACAGGCAGGGCAGGATTTGTAATGGCTTCTTCTGCCAGCGATGCCGGACACAGCGAAAAAGACATACGGGAAAAGTTGGTAAAAACAGGTGCGGTTGATGTGATGATGGCTATTGGCAACAACTTTTTCTATACCCGTTCATTGCCTTGCACACTTTGGTTTTTTGACAGGGCAAAAGAAAGCGATAAAAAGAAAAGCGATAAAGTGCTGATGTTGGATGCCCGAAAAATTTACCGCAAGGTAACGAGCAAAGTAAATGACTTTAGCCCCGAGCAATTGCAAAACCTGATTTGCATTGTAAACCTATATAGAGGCAACACCCAAAAGTTTGATAGTACGGTAAAAAGCTATTTGCAAACGTCTGCCGACTTAGCAAAAGAAACAACCGAAGCAAGCACCGAACTGCAAAAGCAATTGCAGAAAGTATTAAAAACCGTTAGCGACTTTGCCAACAAATACGCCAAAGAAAATAAAGAAGCTAAAGCGTTTGTATATGCTCTGAACATTGAAGAAACCGCAAGCATTTACGAACAGCAAAACAAACTGATTGCAGAAGCGAAAAAGGCAAAAGCAGATATTGAAGTTTTAGAAAGCATTGCCCACCAGTGCAAAACACTCCGAAAACCACAAGACAAACTCATTAAGCAATTGCTGGATGCCATAAGCACAGCCGCTAAAGAATACCAACTAAGCAAAAACAAAGACTGGAAAGAGTTGAACCTGAAAGAACAACTCGACCAACTTAAAGCCTTGCAACAGCAACTCAGTGGCAACCCTGATGAGGAAGAACCCGGCTTGCTGCACGAAACCGAATATTTCTACAAACAAGCCCATTGGCTTACGAGCCGTTTCCCCGAAGGCGTTTATACCGATGTGGAAGGACTGTGCAAAGTTGTAACACAACAAGAAATAAAAGCCAAAGACTGGAGCTTAAGCCCGGGCAGGTATGTAGGGGTTGACACCGCTACGGATGATGACTTTGACTACGAAGAACGCCTGAACGAAATACATATTGAGTTGGAAGGCTTGAACGAAGAAGCCATTGCCTTGGCAAAAACCATTTCAGAAAACTATAAAGAGTTGGCGATATGAAGTGGGAGCTAAAAACGTTTGATGAAATAGGTTTTATCGGAAGAGGTAAATCAAGGCATAGACCAAGAAATGCAGAACATTTGTATGGCGGTGAATATCCATTTGTTCAAACTGGTGATATTAAAGCCGCAAATTTTAGAATCAACGAATATTCCCAAACATATAACGAAGCTGGACTTGCTCAAAGTAAGTTATGGAAAGAGGGAACTTTGTGTATTACGATAGCAGCAAACATTGCAGATACAGCGATTTTAGGAATTGACGCTTGCTTTCCTGATAGTGTAATTGGTTTCGTTCCTTATGAAGATAAAAGTGATGTTCGCTTTGTTAAATACTTCTTCGATATTTTTCAAGCAAGAATGAAAAGTATTGCAGTAGGAGCTGCACAAGATAATTTAAGTTTGGAAAAATTATTGACTTTCAAAATTCCAACGCCCCCGCTCCCCACCCAACGCAAAATCGCCAGCATTTTATCGGCTTATGATGATTTGATAGAGAATAATTTGAAGCGGATAAAGTTGCTGGAGGAGAAGGCACAATTACATTACAAAATTGAGTTTGGCGAATATCAGTTTGGTGACAAGGAACCCCAGAATTTACCAAAAGGATGGACAATAAAGTCTATTGGAGATATTTATGGAAAATTGGAATCTGGCTCAAGACCAAAAGGCGGCATTGATAAAGAACTGAAAGAAGGAATTGCAAGTGTTGGAGCAGAGAATGTGATTGGCTTGGGTAAGTATAATTATCAAAGTGAAAAGTTGATTACCGAAGCATTCTTTGAAAATATGAATCGTGGCAAAATAGAAAATAAGGATATTCTAATCTACAAAGACGGTGCATACATCGGTAAAACAACTTTGTTTCAAGACGATTTTCCGCACGAAAAATGCTGTGTAAACGAACACGTTTTCTTATTAAGAAGTAAAGATGATCTTTATCAGAATTATTTATTCTTCACCCTTTATCAGAAACTTTATTTTGATAAAATGCAGCAACTTAATGCGAATGCTGCTCAGCCTGGAATTAATCAAGAAAGTTTAAAATCATTAAGAATCCTATGGCCATCAGAGAATGTAATTGAAGAATTCAATGAAAAGGTTGAAAGCTTGATGAAATTAATTTTTGTAGTGGCAAAACAAAACACCAAACTCCGCGAGGCACGGGATATTTTATTACCTAAACTGATGAACGGACAAATAGAGGTATAAAAATATTTTTTCTGAAAATCTGTCTTTTTCATATTTTCAGACTATTTATTAGAAAACAAATATTATGAAACAAGAAATTGAAAACAGAATTAACGAACTCAAAGAATACGTTGACAAACAACGTGAACTGATTATTGGAATAAACAACGCCATTGAAAACGATGGTTTTGTTCCTTCTGAATCGCAACAAGTAACCATTGACTATATCTGCCAACAAGGGAAATTTGGATTAAAAGAAATAGAACGATTGGAAGGACTTAAAAAGAAGTATGAATAGATGACAAGACAACAAGCCGAAATACAATTACAAAAACTGTTTGGTTTCAAACAGTTTCACGCTTTGCAATGGCAGGTCATTGAAAATCTATTGGCAGGCAGGCGTGTGCTATTCATTGAGAAAACAGGATTTGGTAAATCATTGTGCTTTCAGTTTCCGGCCACCCAACTACAAGGTGTTACCATTGTTTTTTCTCCACTCATAGCCTTGATGAGAGACCAGGTTAGAAGCATGCAAGACAAGGGTATTCGGGCAGCAGCCATTAATTCCAATCAGGAAGATGCAGAAAATGCAGCAATCATTGCCAAAGCCCAAAACAACCAGTTAGATATTCTTTACATAGCCCCTGAGCGCATGGAGAATGCTACGTGGATAACGGCTGCATGGGAAATGAAAATTGCGATGGTGGTAATTGACGAAGCTCATTGTATTTCGATGTGGGGGCAAAGTTTCCGTCCCAATTACCGTAGGATTGTAAACCTTGTTCGATTATTGCCCAAGAATTTTCCGGTATTGGCAACCACCGCTACAGCCACCCCACGAGTGCAGGAAGATATTATTCAACAAGTTGGCACTGATTTAATTCCCATTCGTGGACAATTGATGCGTTCTAACATTCGCTTGTTTGTGGTGCATGTGCAGAGTGAGGATGAAAAATTCTTTTGGTTGGCAGAATATTTACCCAAACTGAAAAAAACTGGCATAGTTTATACCGGAACGCAAGCCAACACAGACATTTTCTCCAACTGGTTGCAGTTCTTAAAATTCAACTCAGCAGCTTACAGCGGTAGGCTAGATGCAGAAAGTCGTATGCGGGTGGAGATTGACTTCGTCAATAATAAATACGATTGTGTTGTTTCCACCAATGCATTAGGGATGGGTATTGACAAGCCTGATATTCGGTTTATCATTCATACGCAAGTGCCGCAATCGCCCATTCATTACTATCAGGAAATTGGTCGTGCCGGTCGTGATGGTCAGGAAGCCTTTGCCATTCTATTATATAACCCCAATGAAGATTCGGAATTGCCAAGGGCATTTATTGATGGGAGTAAACCGGCTGTTGCCAAGTATGAAAAAGTAATTGCTGTTACCAAAAAAGCTTTATTAGGCAGAAACGAGATTATAAAAGCAACGAATTTGAAACAAACGCAAGTAAGTGTCATCCTTGCAGACTTAATTGACCAAAAAATCATTAATGAGCAGATAAGCGGTAAAAGCAAAAAATACTTTTTCAATCCTGATGCCCCGGCATTAGACCTTACTGCCTTTGAAACCCTGAGAAACGCCCAGAATCAGGAATTGGAAAAGATACTGGAATACACAGATATTTCGACATGCAGAATGCAATACCTGTGCAATTATCTGGGAGATGAAAGGCAGAGAGCTTGTGGCGTTTGTGATAATGATGCACGACAACATATGCGTGTAGTGGCTACTGAAGCCATGAAACAGCAATTGCAAGAATTCAGAGAAACCTTTTTTCCGGTGTTGGAAGTAGAAACACAACGAAGCAATATCGTTAATGGCGTGGCTGCATCTTACTACGGTGTTTCAAATGTGGGTGCAGCACTCCGACATTCAAAATACGAAGGCGGTGGAGATTTCCCCGACTGGTTGCTTCGCTTAACGCTAAAGGCATTCAGGAAGTATTATGGAAATACCAAGTTCGATATGATTCTTTACGTTCCGCCAACAGAATCAGGTGAATTGGTTAAGAACTTCGCTGAGAAAATTTCACGAACACTGAGCATCCCGATTTCACATAAGTTGATCAAAACAGAAGCAACTTCACCTCAAAAAGTATTTCAAAGCGGCATTTCTAAAAAGGACAATGTGCACGGGAAGTTTGCATACCAAAATCCTGCTGAGATTGCGGGAAAAAGCATTTTACTGATTGATGACATCTTTGATAGCGGTTATACCATCAAAGAGATTGGCCAATATTTGACAAACATAGGAGCCACAACCATTGCACCACTTGTAATTGCAAGAACGGTAGGAGGCGACATTTAAAAAGAATTAAAATGAACGAATACATAGATAAAACATATTGGATAGCCGTGGCACATCTACCCAAGTGGTCGGTAGAAAGGACAAATCGCTTCATCATTCAAATCATTCACGAAAACAAAATGTCGTGGGATGATTTCTTTGCCTTAGATAAAAAGGGATGGAAAGAATTATTTGCTTTCACTGACAAGGAGTTGGCTGACTTGGAGTATGCTAAAACGGATATGCCTCGATTAGCTTTCATTGCCGAGCAATTGCAAAATGAAGGATTTCAAATTATTCCTATTAATTCTACGGATTACCCTGTGGTATTAAAAGAGAATTTGAAAATCAAAAGTTCTCCGCCTGTCCTTTACATCAAAGGCAGAAAGGGATTGCTTCAAGAGGACGCGGTAGCCATTGTTGGTTCAAGAAAAGCCGGAGATAAGGCATTATCGTTTACTGACCATGTAGCAAAGAAAAGTGTAAAAGAATTTAAAGTTGTGGTGAGTGGTTTTGCTAAAGGAGTTGATAAACAGGCTTTGGACAGCACGATAGAAGCCAATGGAAAGAGTATCATTGTTTTGCCACAAGGCATTTTAACCTTTCAATCAGGTTTTAAAAAATACTATGAGCCTATTGTAAACGGAGATATTTTGGTATTGAGCACATTTTTCCCAAAAGCAGGTTGGGATGTCGGCTTGGCAATGGCCAGAAATGCTTATATCTATGGTTTGGCAAAGGAAATTTATGTAGCTGAATCAGACAACAAAGGCGGCACTTGGGAAGGTGCAATGGATGGATTGAAAAGAGGTCGTAAAATCTATGTTCGTTACCCTGAACCCAAAGAGAAAAATGCCAACCTCAAATTAGTAGAATTGGGTGCTTTGGCAGTAAACATGGACGGTGAAGTAGTTGATTCAAAAATAAAAGCACCATCTGAGTTATTTGAACCAGCACAAAAAAATGAGGTGAATGAACCAGCAACTGATTATGAAAACAGTAAAAGAAACATCGAGAAGGAAATACTAGAATTTTTGAACAAAGGAACTTATACATCAAAGGAAATTTTGCTTGGCTTGAAATTGGATTGGGACAGTAGGAAACTGACCAGTTTCTTAAAGAAGAATCCGAACGTAAAAACAGTTGCCGGAAAGCCTGCAAAATTCACCAGAACAGATGTTATATCTCCAACCTTATTTGGATAGCATGACTTGGGAATACTCAGAAGATAATTTAATAGAACAAACAGCGATTGATTTATTTTTCAATCAGTTGGGTTGGGATACGCTATTAGCTTACAATAAAGAAAGCTTTGGCGAAGGCAGCACTTTGGGTAGGTTAAACAAAAAGGAAGTCGTCATCAAAAAGATTTTCTTTGAGAAATTGAAACAGTTTAATCCCAATTTACCTGAGCAAGCCTATAATCAGGCTTTTGAGAAACTTACTGAGGAAAGCATTACCAAGTCATTAGCTGAAATAAATTTTGAAAAACATCAATTATTAAGAAACGGTATTCCTGTTGATTTTATCAACGAAAAGGGCGAACATGTTAAGAACAAAACGTTGAAGATTTTCGATTTTGACAATGCCGACAACAACAACTTTTTAGCAGTTCGCCAACTGTGGATTCAGGGCAAAAGCAACCGAGAACGCAGACCCGATATTATAGGTTTTGTGAATGGTATTCCGCTTCTGTTCATAGAATTGAAAGCAGCACACCGAAAATTAGAAAACGCCTACAACGATAATTTCACCGATTACAAAGACGTAATTCCAAAACTCTTTTATTACAACGCTTTTGTAATGTTGAGTAACGGAATAGAAAGCCGCATTGGTAGCGTTACTGGCAAATATCAGCACTTTCACGAATGGAAACGCATCACCGAAGAAGACGAAGGCATTGTTGCTTTAGATAGAATAATTGTAGGAGTTTGCGAGAAAAAACGCTTTTTAGATTTATTTGAAAACTTCATTCTGTTTGATAATTCATTGGGCAAAGTTGTAAAACTAATTGCCCGAAACCATCAGTTTATTGGTGTAAACAAAGCCATTGAAAACATACAGCATAAAGAACAACTCTACAAACTGGGCAAAATCAGTTTGGAAGAAAAACAAAAACTTGGGGTGTTTTGGCATACACAGGGAAGCGGTAAATCATATTCAATGGTTTTCTTCTGTCAAAAAATACATCACAAATTTACAGGTAGTTATACTTTTCTGATTGTTACCGACCGAAACGAATTAGATACACAGATTTACGGCACATTCAGCGGAATTGGTGCAGTTCCGCAAATAAAATCGGGTTCAAAAGATTCATTGAAAGCCAACAGCGGAAAGCATTTGAAAGAATTATTGAGTTCGGAACACCGCTATTTATTTACACTCATTCACAAATTCAATTTTGAAGAAGAAATAACCAAGCGGGATAATATCATTGTCATTTCAGACGAAGCACACCGGACACAAGGCGGAAATTTAGCAATGAATTTGCGTAATGCCTTGCCAAACGCTTCATTTATTGGCTTTACTGGAACACCACTTTTCAAAGACGATGAAATAACCAAGCGGATTTTTGGTGATTATGTTTCCCGATACGACTTTAAACGAAGTGTTGATGATGGTGCAACCGTTCCACTATACTACGAAAACAGAGGCGAGTATTTAGGGTTGAAAAATCCTGTTATCAATGACCAAATAAGAGCCGTAATAGATGCCGAAAGCGAAGATTTAGACAGCGACCAACGTAGCAGAGTTGAACAACTTTTTGCACGTGAATATCCGATACTTACCGCAAAGAAACGATTAGATGCTATTGCCAAAGATGCAGTTTGGCACTTCTGCAACCGTGGCTACAAAGGCAAAGGAATGTTTATCGCATTGGATAAACTTACAGCCGTAAGAATGTATGATTTAATTACGCATCATTGGAAACTGACCGTTGAACAATTGGAAAAAGAAGTTTCCAAAGGGAAATATGGCGACCAGGAATTACTGGAGAAAAGCCGAGAACTACAATGGATTAAAGAAACAGAAATTTGTGTGGTGGTTAGTTCAGAGCAAAACGAAATACAGAAGTTTCAGAAATGGGATTTAGATATTGAACCGCACAGGGAGAAAATGAACACCCAAGACCTTGAAACGAGGTTTAAAGACGAGGACGACCCATTCCGTTTTGTAATTGTTTGTGCAATGTGGATTACAGGTTTTGACGTGCCTACCCTTTCAACTTTGTATTTAGACAAGCCGTTAAAATCGCATACTTTAATGCAAGCCATAGCAAGAGCCAACCGCATCAGCGAAGGCAAAAACAACGGTTTAATTGTGGATTATATTGAAACTTATACTGCTTTATTAGATGCTTTGGCAATTTATGGTTCTGGCGGTGATGAAGGTGGAAACGGTGGAGGCGAAAAACCCGAACCACCTGTAAAACCAAAGGAAGAACTTATCAAGCAATTGGAAGAATCTTTGGAAGCAACCGAAACATTTTTGCAGGACGAAGTAAATTTTGATTTGCAGGAATTAATCAAAGCAGATGGCTTACACAAATTAGCTGCAATGGAAAAAGCAGTAAATGCAGTTTACACCAATGATGAAACCAAACGTAAGTTTCAAATTTTAGCAAGAGAGGTTTTCAAGAAATACAAAGCCCTGCAACCTGACAAAGTATTAAATCAATATGCTCCAAGAAAAAATGCAATTGATGTAATCTACTCTGCAATTGAGGACAATGTAGAAAGTGCAGATGTTGCGGATATAATGAAAAAAATTCAAGCTGTGGTTGATGAATCCATAGAAAATATGGTTGCCGAACCAAGCCACAACGAGGAGAAAATCATTGACCTGAGCGGATTGAATTTTGAATTATTGGAGCAGTACTTTTTGAAAACAAAGAATAAAAATACTGTTGTTCAGTCGCTCAAAGACAAGATTGAAAAGCAATTAAAACAAATGGTTGAACGAAATCCTTTGACTGTTGATTATTACAAACGATATCAGGAGATTATCGAAGAATATAACAGAGGAAAAGACGAAGTTGTAATAAAAGAGACTTTCAGAAAACTGATTGAACTTGTAAACTCCTATTCTGAAGAAGAAGCCGATACCAAACGAGAAGGATTGACTGATGAGCAAAAAGCAATTTTCGATATTCTTAGACAAGGCAAGAAACTTGAAGAAAAAGAAAAGAACGAGATAAAGAAAATTTCGATTGAGCTACTTGAAGAATTGAAAAAGGAAAAATTGAGAGTTGACCAATGGGCTGACAAATCAGTAACAGCAGCAGCAGTTTTTAACTATGTAAACAAAACGCTGTTTGAAGTTTTGCCTTATCCAACTTATCAGACAGATGATATTGATTTAAGGACAAATTTGGTTTATGAACACTTGAAGCATCAATATTTTGGAGGAGGAATGAGTATTTATGGACGATATTAGCCAACGCAAAGTCGCAAGCACATTTGCATATGCAGTCTTATTGACCTTTAGATTTTGAGATTATTATAATTTTAAAATGAATTTTAAACCAAGCATAACCGAGAAATTCTTAGACCTCTTTTATACAGAGCTTGAATGTGATGTGCCTGATACCAATTCTAAACTCAATCTGCATATCCTCAAAATTGAGAACAATCAGTTTTGTTACGAAGAATTAATAAAGCAATTGGGAAACCACATGATTCCTTTTGCTTTATCGAAAAAGGAAATCAGAGAATTTGAAAAAGACCAACGATATTTTGAACTGGTAGAAAAAGCAGCTTCAAAATTCAGAGATGCAAAAGTAAATGATGGCGAAGCAGGTGAATTGCTACTTTTTTGCTTCCTTGAATCGCACCTGAAAGCACCAAAAATATTAACAAAATTAGAAATCAAACTTTCGTCAAACGATTATGCCAAAGGTTCAGACGGTATTCATTTGCTTGAACTGGCTCCTAAAAACTATCAACTAATTTTTGGAGAATCGAAACTCGAACAAAGCCTGACAACATCAATATCACATGCCTTTAAATCAATACACGATTTTCTGACAAGGAAAAAGAACAACATCCATGATGAAATTGGTTTAATCAATTCGCAATTGTGTAAAGAGGCATTTGATGAAGACTTATACCAGTTTTTGAAATCGGTTATTATGCCAAAGGCAAGCGATACCGACCCAATTGTAAAGAACAATGCTTTTGCTATTTTCGCAGGTTTTGAGATTGACCCAACCGAAGAAGAAAAGCGTTTGAGCAATGATAAATTTTTGGCTTTGATTAAGTCACAAATCAAAACCGAAGTCGAGGGTAAAATGAACCACATTACAAAGAAGATTGAAGAATACAAGCTTTTCAGCTATACGTTTTACGTTTATGTTTTCCCGTTTATGAAATTGGAAGAAACAAGGAAAGACATCATTAAAAAAATAACACGAGCAGAGGAATGATAGAACGCTTAGCCAATGATGTTTTGCAAGATGAATACTTTATTAAACTAAATAATAAAGCTGCTAAACTATTGGCTAATAATTTGTTTTCGGAAAATGGCAGAAGCATAAAGCTGACCGAAAAGGAATTGAATGACACTCTGCGCTTTGCTGATATCCTATCAAATTCTAAAAATCCGAAAGCGAGAAACAAAGCTTATCAACTCATCACCTTGCTCAATGAAGACTACAAAACCAATGCTTATTATCAGACTTTCGCTCATTCAGTTTTAGCAAAATTGGGCAATTTCCCAGGAATTGAATTTTTAAAGAATGAAAACAACAGTTCTGAATTGCCATTTGACAGAGAACTTGAAAAAAAAGTCAAGGAGTTTATTCAAGCCGTTCCCGATACAGAAGATTTAATATTCACCGATTCACAATTTGAGCTTTACAAGAAGATAAGTGGCTCGAAACATTTTAGCTTTTCAGGCCCTACATCTATGGGCAAATCGTTTATCATTAAATCATTCATTAGAAAAGTAGTTGGCAACAAACCGCCTGAGAATATTGTAATCATGGTTCCTACCAGAGCATTGATTAACCAGTTTTCCATAGACCTGAACAAAGAACTCAAAGATGTTTTGGAGCATTACAATTACACTGTAATAACTAACTCTAATGTTTCTGAATTGCCATCAACAGAACAGCATTACATTTTTGTGCTAACTCCTGAAAGGCTTTTGAGCTATCTGTCCCAAAAGAAAAATCCTTCCATTGCTTATTTATTTATAGATGAAGCCCATAAACTGGCAGCAGAAAAAGATAGTCGGGCAGTAACCGCTTATTCAGCTATTTCAAAAGCACTAAGGAGAAATCTCAACCTTAATTTGTATTTCTCTTCTCCGAATGTTTCGAATCCTGAAGTATTTCTGAAACTATTCAAAAAAGACGAAAAGCAATTTTTTAGGACGATAGAAACACCAGTTTCGCAAAATCTGTTTTTTGTTGATTTGGTTGAGAAAAGAGTAACTCACTATTTGGACAATGGGAATTATGAATTTGAACCTAAGATCGTAACAAAGTCAGAAACGATTTATGATTTGCTCTCTGCAATTGGTAGCAATGAAAGCAATATAGTGTATTGCAGTTCACGTTTTGATTCGGTCGATAAAGCCGCTAAACTATTTGAGCAGAATCAGAATAAGCAGGTTGAAGTCTCAAAAAATGTAAAGAGGGTTATTCGCCAAATCAAAGCCTACATTCATAAAGATTACTATTTAGGAGAATTTTTGAATGGAGGTATTGGCTATCACTTTGGTAATCTACCGCAAATAATAAGGAACAAAGTTGAAGGGCTTTTTAAGGAAAGAGAAATCAACTATGTGTTTTGCACATCAACGCTTTTGGAAGGAGTGAATTTGCCAGCTAAGAACGTTTTCATTCTGAATAATAAAAATGGAAGAAATACTTTTCAGCCAATTGACTTTTGGAATCTTGCAGGACGAGCAGGACGACTTAAACATGAACTTTCGGGGAATATTATTTGCCTAAAAGAAACAGATAAAGACTGGAACAAACATGAAGCCCTATTAGAAGGTGATTCGGAAATAAAACTCAATCCTTCCGTTGAAAACTACATTGACAAAAAGTTAAAGAAGATTGAGCAAATTCTAAATGAAAACCCTGACATAAAAGGCGAGACGGAAACCATAAAAGAGATATTGGAATACATTGCCAATATCATAAGCATTGACACACTTGAAATTGACCGAGCCAATTACAACAGTGAGATTATAAAAAAGCTAATTGCCGAAAACAAGGAGGCAATAATTGAATTGGCAAAAAAGAAAAACGGGAAGGTTGAAGTTCCTTCAAGCGTTCTGAATACCAACAATTCAATCAAACTCAAAATACAGAATGAGATTTTCATTGCTTTAAAAAAGCAAGCCAAGAATCCAACAGCTATCAAATTGCCAAGTCGGGTGACTTATGAAATATGCCAAGAGTGGCTACATAAATTCTATACTATGTTTCATTGGGCAACAGAGGAAAAGAAGTTTAAATCTCAAAATCAACTTGACTATTATGCTGTTCTGATGAACCAATGGATAAATGGAGTTCCGTTGAGCCAAATCATCAATGAATCTATCGCTTATTATAATCGCAAAGGAAGCACACTAATGGTCGGTTATAAAAACGGGAAACCATCTTATGAAGTGTTCGACAATAGTAAGCATCATATCAACGTTTTGATTGGGAACCTCATTGATGATATTGAAAGTGTTCTTCGATTCCTTTTTGAAAAATACTTCAATAACTATTACGCTATGCTTGTTGAAATATTAGGTGAGGAAAATGCAGGTGTAAACTGGGCAACATTTTTAGAATATGGAACACAAAACACTATTGTTATTGCTTTACAGAATTATGGACTATCACGGCACTCTGCAGACTACCTATTTAAAAAATTTAAAGATTGTTTAAAAATCGAAGGAGATAAACTAATTGAAATCAATATTAATAAACTCAGAAGCAGATTAAGTAAAGAAGAAATAGAATATGATGAAATCAGTTCAATATTATTTTAACTTCAAAAGCCAACCCACAGTCGTAAGCACATTTGCAAGCCCACACGAGCCAACGCTCAAACCAAAGGCTTGCAAAAGAGCTTCCGCCTCTCCAGCCCGAGTAACCGCCTTTCAGGTCGGTTTTAGGATTGCCCACGCTCAAAAAAACAAAATAAATTTGTGCTTCGTGGATAGGTTAGTGCAGATTGACAATGACAAGAAAATAAAGCTAAATAAATGACATACAGACGGATATGAATGACCACCAGTTGCCAACACGCGGTATAGTTAATTGCCGGTGCAGTGGGTATTCGAGCGGCACAGCTCGTATCAAAAGTAGTTGTAACTTGATAGGAAAGTGCTTCGAATTCGGCAACTAACCATACCGCCAAACGTTACCATGCATTATAAAAAACGACAAACAGACAATGAATAAGCAGACCATAAAAATATTTTTGATAGTCATAATATCTGGATTGGTCATTTATGGCGGATTTTGGATTTATGAAATGTTGCAATTTGCTGAAGGAGTAAAACAGGACACGCCCAGATTCGTTGAAAACCTGCTTAAAAACGAAATTCGAGATGGAGATATTATTTTCCAAACTTCAACGTCAGGACAAAGCAAAGCAATTCAGATTGCTACTGGTTCAAAATACAGTCACATGGGGATTATTTATAAGGAAGGAAATGAAATTTTTGTTTATGAAGCCGTTCAGCCTGTAAAACTGACACCATTAAAAGATTGGATTAGTAGAGGAGAAAATGGACATTATGTTGTTAAACGACTTAAAAATTATGAGAACTTTTTGACTCCTGAAACTTTAACGAAAATGAAACAAGTTGGCGAAAAATTCTCAGGAAAAGACTATGATTTGTATTTCGAGTGGTCTGATTCAAGAATTTATTGTTCTGAATTGGTCTGGAAAATATACAAAGAGGCAGTTGGACTTGAAATTGGAGAACTTGAAATATTAGGTGATTTCAACTTGAACAATAAAACAGTAAAACAAAAGCTTACTGAACGATACGGAGATAATATCCCCAAAGATGAATCAGTCATTTCTCCTGCATCAATGTTTAATTCAAACCAATTAATTACAGTTCTTAAAAACTGATTATGAAAAAATGGATTTTAATTATATCAATTGCGTTTAATATCATCTTCTTGATTGGTTGGGGATTGAATAGTCTAAACAAACCTTCTTACCGATTAGGTAGACTTGAGAAGGATATTACAATTGGACACTTTATGGGTGATTCATTAATATTCACTTTACCTAAAGGATTGACTGTAAGAAACGCATCTGAACGAGGATTAAGTGCTATTGGACAATTTGAAAATGAAAGATTTCAGATTGTAATCTCATCTGATGACCAACTTGTAAATTATGATTTACCGAATGATAGTTTAGCGCCGAATGGAAATTATT
>Ga0123334_1003381_pt1 | contig 17327 bp, 15 predicted proteins | sample BiotimSIPDNA_FD_89706 | JGI IMG/M metagenome (GOLD analysis project Ga0123334, IMG submission 89706) | Anaerobic biogas reactor microbial communites from Washington, USA - Biogas_R1 time_0 SIP DNA | ecosystem: Engineered > Bioreactor > Anaerobic > Unclassified | place: Washington, USA... | reverse complement strand
TCGCTCAAGGTTTTTTGCTGATACTTTTTATATTCTACGGTAGCCTTTTCAATTGCTGTTTCATGACTTACAGAACCTGCTCCCTGCAATAGTTTTTCACCGCTCATGGTCAATATTTTATCAAGATGAAAGGTCCAGTCTTTCATGGTCATTGATTGTTTTCGTTCGGCTTGTCTTTCTGCAAAATCCAGATACCCCGATACTATTTGCCCAAGCGAGCGAAGTTCATTTTCATTTAGATAATTTTTTGCAATAACAACATCTTTCAGAAAAGGACGACTACCAGGAAACGACATCAGCCCCATAAATTCTTTTTCGGCATCAGCACGATCAAATATTACCTCAGCGGCTGTTTGTCCATGGACTGCGTAATGAATTTTATTTTGCACTTTTTTGAAAAATTCAATGGAAACATCTGACATGGGGTCATAATCAATGCTGGTTGCATAAATATCCAGTACCTGGCGGTAAAATACCTTCTCGGACGAGCGAATGTCGCGTATTCGTTGCAGTAGTTCTTTCCAATAGCCGCCGCCTCCCAAATTTTTAAGCCTCTCATCATCCATTGCAAAGCCTTTGATGATGTATTCTTTGAGGATATTTGACGCCCATATCCGGAACTGTGTCGCTCTTTTGGAATTGACCCGGTACCCCACAGCAATGATTGCGTCAAGGTTGAAATATTTGGTTTTATAGTTCTTGCCATCAGTGGCAGTTGTTTCCAAAATGGAAACAACTGAATCTTCATCCAGTTCACCGGAATCAAATATGTTTTTAAGATGTTTGGATATTGCTGGAACATTTACATCAAACAACTCGCTCATCTGTGCCTGTGTCAGCCATATTGTTTCATTCTGAAAAACAGTATCTACCTTTATCCTGCCGTCATCGGTTTTATAAAGGATTATTTCAGACTGGTTGTTTTTTTCTGTCATGATTCCTGCCCTCGATATTGTAAACATCTAAATTGCATTTCATTCAGACAAATCAATTTATATTTTGAGGTGCATCCCCTATTTCACTACTTAATGGATCCTTTTACTCTATTTTATCGATTTTCTATCAAATTGAAGTCTCATATCCTTTAATCTTTGTAAATCAAAAAATATCATTACTCCGGAAGATACCTCCGCAGAAAAAAAGGTCTGGCCATCTTAGCAGGGCTATAAAAGAAATGCCACCAGGAGTAGAAGAAGAGGCTTTAAGATTTGCTGCCCAATCAGAATCTTTCTCAAAACTGACTGATGAGGAACGGAAAACCCTTGATGAATTTTTGAAATTTCTGAGGTCTGAGGATGAAGGTATGTAATGAGAAATTATTCCGGCTGTAATTGATGCGAATATATTGAAACAAAGGGGTGGCCCGTACAGCCTTCAGCCTTCAGTCTGTTACAGCCTGTCCCCAAACAGTCTAAAGTCTAAAACGCTTCAGCCTGATTTTCCCCTTGCTTTTTCAATAAATTAGTCCTAAACCTTTAGCCTGTGAAATTCATGATTATGACCGCGAAGCGGATTTCACCGGGCTTGGACATTGTACCTTTTCGGGTATAATGAATTATTGTCTTACGAGTCTTATCGTTTTCTCTAAAATCTTGAATCTTGAATTTTGAATATTGAATCAAGATTTTTATTAATAGTATTTTTGATGTCATTCCCATGCAAACGGGAATCCAGTTGTATTTAATTTATAATTGTTGGGAACAGTCCAATATTAAGGGCTCCCCTGTTTGTTCTTTTGATTTTGTTTTGGATGTGAGCAGGGTAAAGGATATCATCAAATGAAGTGGAGGAGATGAACAAGAGTCAAAGGCAGACCCTTTTCAACTTAGTATCCAAAGAAAACTTTATAATTAATGGAATGGTAAATTACCTAAAACAGGCTGATGCAGCCATAACATAATCAACTTAAAAAATAAGGAACAAGGATATGTCTCTAGAAATATTATTAGCATTATTAAGCATCGTGATCACAATATTATTAGCTCTTCTAGTAAAAACAAGGGTTAGCAAAAATAAAATAAATATAAAAATGAAAAATAGTAAAGCAGAAATAAAAGATATTGTTGGCGGAGATAAGGTTAAGTGATAAATTTAAAAGATATTATAAAAAATATCTCTACTGTAGATACCAAGTCATATAAACTTGATAATAAAAATCAACATAATACGATTAATCTCAAACAAAAAAATAGCACATTAAATGCAGATGAAATTATCTGTGGTAATCAATACAATGAGTACCACATCCATTTCGATAATACAGATGATAAAAATATTAAAGATCTAATAGATATCAACTACGAACGAAAATCTTTATTTGATAAAGAAACAGTTGTACATTATCAAGAATCAGATATCCCTTCTCAGATTTCACTACTATTAAAAGAAGCAGAGAGTTTACAAAAAATACGTAAATTTAACGAAGCATTAAAAATATACTTGGATATTTCTACAGACCCATCAGTGTCGAACTTATTACCTCAAAAAGCTAGATTCACTATTAATCTAAATGTGGGGATTTGTTATTTTAACTTAATATCAACCCCAAATTATTTGGAGGAGGCTAAAAAATATATTGATAGAGCTTATGGATTAAAAGAGGGACAAGATGAAGAAAGAATTTATTTGGTTCTATCATGGTACTACAAAGAAATAGGAAATAATGTTTTATCAAAAACCATGCTTAACGAAGCTATTAAGATAAATCCTGAATATATAAGAGCGATAAATATGCGAGCTCTTATCAGAAAAGAAGAAGGTGAAAAATTAGAGGAAATACTTAAAGATTATTTTGATGAAAACGGTGAGTTGAAAGAATTATTTAAAGAAAATGAAAACGTTTTTATAAATCTGGGTCAACTCTTTTATATGGCAAAGAAAAATGATGATGCCATAGAATGGTTTGAAAAGGCAAAAGAAAGGATAGGAGATGATTTTATAGTAATTGCTTTACTAGGAAATTCATATTTCTTTAAAAGCTTGAAAGGAAAAGAGTACCTCAATGATTTTAATATAAATAAAGATATTAATTTTGAGGCATTATGTAGATCATGGGAGTTATTTAAAAACGCTTTTGAAATTGCTGAAAGTGTTGGCTTAGATGCGACATTAAAGCCATTTATTTTAAATTTTTCGACCGCGAGTATTCTAATTGGTAAGTATAAAGATGTAATAGATAAATTAAACAAGGCAATTAAGTTGGGTATTTCAGATGATGATTTGCTAAGAAATAAAGCAAAAATCGAGGCGATATCTGGTTCAACAGATGAAGCAAAAAAAATACTTCAAAGACTTTCTGATAAGAATTCATCTATCAACTTTTCATTGATATTGTTTTCAGAAGGCAGATATACAGAAGCAATCAATAATCTAAGAAAAACGTTAATGGAAGATAGTCTAGAAGATGAAGACATTGAATTTTGTGAAGCTCTTCTTTGTGAATGTTTAATAAAAAATTCAGAAACGCCTGAAGCTCTTAAAATATTAAATAAAATAAAAAAGGAAAGCAGGGATACATGGAGAAGTGATCTAGTTTGGGGTAAGTATTATGAGCATATAGGAAATATTTCAGAATCTGAAAAGTATCATACAAAAGCACTAAAAATATCAGAAAATCATCCTTATGCATTTATTGAAACAGTTATATTTTTAGGAAGAAATAAGCAGTATCAAAAATCCATTGAGCTACTGAAGGCAAGTTTTAATATGCCTTTTTTCCATGTAATGAAGCAGGATGTATATCTATTCCTCGCAAAATCATATTTTTTCATTGATGATTATGAGTCTGCAATAAATATAATAGAAGAAGCTAGTAAAGAAAATGTAGAAAAACAAATTTTTACTGAAATACTTATTGAATGTTACATGCGATTAAAAAACTACTCAGAAGCACAATTGATCCTAGAGAAAACATATTATAAAGACCCATTGAAAGATTCCAATATACTTAATTTATCAACATGCTTGGCTTTGCAAGGCAAAATTGAGGAAAGTATAAGACTATATAATAAGGCTGAAAAGTTAGAAAAAATAAAAAAAGATTCAAAATTCTATATGCAATATAGTCAGCTATCCTTGTTAAACGAGGATAAAGAAAGTGCCTTAAAGTATGCGGAAAAAGCAAAAGATATAGACATAGATATACCAAAATCTTCGGCACATAGCTTCTATATGCAAATGAGCCTTCGTTGTGGAAAAACTGATCAGACTGTTGAATATATGATGGATTACCACTCATCTTTTCCAAAAGAGATGTTAGTAAAAACAATAAAGGCAGTAGAAGATAAAAACGGAAATGAAAAGCAGTTGACTGATGAATTTAAAAATGAGTTATTAAAAATTAATGAAAGATTTCAATTTTTAATTAATCAATACAAAACAAATCCATTTCCACTGCATTTCCTTTCTCGTTTTTTTAATAGAACTTTAAATGAAGTTTATTATTGGAGAATAATTTATGGCATTCCAATATATGTGGATTCTGGAAGTCCCTATTTACATAAATCCGAAATCGAAAACTTGCAAACAACTGAAACACTTCTCGTTGATAATGTCGCATTAATGATCTTAAATGAACTAGGCTTAATAGATGAACTATTTAAAGAGTTCAATCAAATTATTATTCCACAATCACTTTTTGAAGAAATCCAAAATAACATCTTACTTGTCGAAGATCCGAAAAATATAAAATTATGGAAAACATTAAAATCAAATCCTAAAGTCCTTTTCTGTCATATACAAACAGACTTCGATTTTTTAAGTAAAGGCTTTTTAGATTTTATTGGACAAGCCACTTTTGATTGTTTGAATATTGCAAAAAAAGAAGGGCATATTTATTGTGCAGGTGATGATAGATTAAAAAGGCTGGCATATAAGGAAAAACTCAAAGTTACCGGTATATATGCACTATTAATAAATCTACATAAAAAAGGTGCAATCGATGGAAATACTCTTTCAAAATATAAACTTAAATTGTTAAGTGAAAATCATACTTTTATATCTTTCAATAGTGATGACTTATTGAATATCACAAGAGAAAGACAATATGAATGCGGTGATGAATTGGATATCTTTTTTGATACTATTTTTAAAGAACAACCTAATATAACGAGTTTTGTAGCAGTTTTCAGAGAAACATTAATGAGAATGATAATGTATGGTATTAAAGCTAATGTTCTTGCTGGCTGGATATTTAAATACATAGAAATTTATCAAAGAATATTTAAGAATGAATATACAGCTCATAATTTTCCACACTTGTTTCAGAAAAGACCAAAAGAAAATTATAGAGGTCACGAAATAGATATTATTGAGATATGTATGCTAGCTTTAATAGATATTTTATTGATAATAGAATCTAATATAAAGGAGCAAAATGAAAAAAAGATACTTTATGATACATTTTACAATACAATTAACCACAGTGAATTATTTCAAATATATAACAATGAAATGATTGAATTTGTTAAAGATACAATAAAAAGAAAAGAGTCGTTCGGCGTCGTAAATGGGTGAATGGAGACCGTCCATAAAACAAAGACTGTCAGACCTACACATTTCACAAAAGCGACTCCTAAATGAAAAAGTCAATGACAGGCTGTTAGCTCATTTAATTTGCTGAGAATGTAAAGCCTTGACCCGTATATAAATGGGGATGTCCTAAGGCTTTTAAGTTATGCAAGCACGAATCTTACAATCTAACATCGTTTTTACATGGATGTTTTGATCGGGCCGGATAGAGTCTGTGACTTTACCAAAACCTATTTATTGTTTTATGACATCTATCTGTCGTAATGGCGATTTTCAATATAGCATAATGAAACTTAGAAATAGGAGAAAATCATGGCAAATAAGCATATCTGGAAAAGAAGTAATGACAATTGCAGAGGCTGAAAAGGAAAATGTTCCCTTTTAATATAAATGACGCATTATTGAGATATTGTTTGGCTGCTTAGCTTAACACGACCCTATAAAATACATGATCCACCTTATAAACTTAATATTGTTGAAGCCCTATAATACAGGCTTAATTAGATAAAACAGCAGGAATTATTGAAACAGGAATAGTTGGAAGCAGAACGGGAGAGATATATGAATAAAACCAGTGTAAACATAATGCTGGGGGGAGAGGCCGGTCAGGGGCTTCAGACTGTCGGGCCTATTCTTGCTAAAAGCCTCATCCGGGAAGGCTATTCGATTCATGTCACGCAGACCTACGAATCGAGGGTCAGGGGAGGGCATAATGTCTTTGCCATACGGGCCGGTACAGGTAAGATAGAATCTCCATATGACTGGATAGATATCCTGGTATGCTTGAACAAAGAAAGTTATAAAATCCACCGGAATAGACTGACAGACGATGCTGTTGTTATCTGTGACGATGACTGGGAAATTGAATTTGATAGAAAAATCATCGTCCCTTCCAAATTGCCCGGAGAAAAAGTAACCAGAAACAGCGCTGCGATAGGGATAGTCGCCGGCCTGATCGGTGTTGATAAAAATACCCTCATGAGCGTGTTTAAAGAATCGATGGACAGCGGGAAGGCAAAGGAAAATATTATTACAATTGAGGCCGCCTTACTGTGGCTTGATGAAAACAAGATTGATTTTAAACTGTTACCTGAAATTATGAAACCTGAAAAAAAATGGATGCTGACAGGCCATGAGGCAATCGTCCTTGGAGCTGTTTCAGCAGGGATTAAGTTCTGTTCCTTTTACCCTATGAGCCCGGCCACATCAATAGCCCAGACCCTTATAGATTATTCAAGTAGAATGGGTCTGATAGTAGAGCAGGTGGAAGATGAAATAGCAGCTATAAACATGGCCCTGGGTGCTTCATATGCTGGAGCCCCCGCTATCGTTCCGACATCGGGCGGGGGATTTGCACTGATGACAGAGGGCGTGAGCCTTGCAGGAATAAGTGAGACCCCCATAGTAATTGTGGTCGCCCAGCGGCCCGGGCCGGGAACAGGTCTTGCCACACGCACTGAACAGGCTGATCTTATGCTTGTTCTTCACGCAGGTCATGGAGAATTTCCCAGGGTCATTTACTCCCCCGGTAATGTCGAGGAGTGCTTATACCTTAGCCGGAAGGCGGCCTTTATGACAGAGAAATTTCAGGTTCCGGCCTTTGTACTTACTGACCAGTATATTGCCGAATCTTATCAGGACGTAAAACCGGTTAACATAAAAAAGCTTACCTGTGTGAACCCGGGTGAACGGGCCTCCAATATATCTACACCATATCAACGCTATAAGATTACCGAAAGCGGTATATCACCCCGCCTCCTTCCGGGTTTTTCGGAAAACCTTGTAGTTGCAGACAGCCATGAGCATACAGAAGAAGGTCATATGACCGAAGACCTTAACCTGAGGCCGCATATGGTGGATAAAAGGATAAACAAAGTAAATAATATGGAGGGTGAAGCTGTTTTACCGGAATATACCGGTAATAACAAACCAGAGATCCTTTTTGTCTGCTGGGGCTCAACAAAAGGGGCAGTGAAGGAGGCAGCGGGGCTGCTTCAATCAAGAGGCAAAAAGACAGCAGTCCTTCATTTTTCACAGGTGTGGCCCCTCTATCCGGATAACTTTTTAAAATATCTTGAAGGGGCAGGGAGAGTCGTCTCGGTTGAAGGAAACGCCACATCCCAGTTTGCGAAACTGATACGTCGCGAGACAGGATTTATGATAGAGACCAGAGTATTGCGTTATGATGGTCTCCCGATAACGCCCGATTTTATTCTTGACAGGTTGACTCTATAAATTTTTTTGCTTTAAAGGAAAGGGCTGAAGATGGTCACTCTAAAAGATTATGGTGAATATGAAACAGCATGGTGCCCCGGATGCGGGAATTTCAATCTTCTTGATGCTGTTAAGGATGCTCTTGTTAAACAGGGGCTGAAACCGCACCAGGTACTGTTTGTCTCAGGCATCGGGCAGGCTGCAAAGGCCCCTCATTATTTAAACGCAAATCTCTTCAATGGCCTCCACGGCCGTGCATTACCGGTTGCCACCGGCGCAAAACTGGTTAACCCCGATCTTGCAGTCATAGCCGAGAGCGGAGACGGATGCATGTATGGTGAAGGGGGCAATCATTTCCTCTCTGCTATACGACGCAATATAGATATAACAGTACTGGTACATAATAATCAGGTTTATGGTTTAACCAAGGGTCAGGCCAGCCCGACCTCTGATAAGGGGTTTATTACAAAGACACAACCAGAAGGGGTGATCCCTGTTCCTTTTAACCCTGTTGCCACAGCTATTTCTCTTCATGCTGGCTTTGTAGCACGTTCATTTACCGGGATGAAGGAACACCTGACAGCAATGATAATAGAGGCGATGAACCACAGGGGATTTGCCATAGTTGATATACTTCAGCCATGTGTCTCATTCAATCATGTGAATACCTTTAAGTGGTATAAGGAAAGGTGCACGGAGTTGCCCACTGGTTATGATCCTTTAAACTGGGTTTCGGCAATGGAAAAATCGCAGATATGGGGAGATGAGATACCAGTTGGTATTTTTTATAAGAACAACCGACCTTCATTTGAAGGAAATTTTTCTGTCCTTGAAAACGGACCCCTTGCAGGAAGAGGTGTTAATCATTTGAAACTTGCGGAGATTATGAGTTACTACTTATAATGAAATAAGCCGGCGTCTGTGAACTTGTCTGCTGCGGCTAACCCATGATACTTCAGGATTAGCGGGTGGATTTTTTGGCATCTAAAATTAAAATATTTTTAATATCTCCTGATAATAAATAAAGCAGAGCCGGAATCCTCACACCGGCCCTGCTTCTATATTTTAGCAACCGCAGCCGCAGCCGCAGGAATCAATCTGATATTGCATACAACCGCAGTTATCAACTATATAATAATTTATGCATGGATCGCAAAGATCATAGCATAATACCTCATCACGTTTTTTAAGGTCCTTTTTTGTGGACCTTTTATTTTTTAATTTGGTATCCATAGTTCCACCCCCTTTTATGTCCAATCATGTAAAGCCTTTAAGTTTTCATTTGAAACTTTTTTGCTTTATCCATGGCCTATAAATAATCATGCATTGCTAATATTCAAGCCTTTTTTTTGCCTTTGTACGAAAAAGAAAGGGCGATCATATTATACCTAAGATTATGCCTGTTATAAGACCTGATGAGGACTTGCTAAAGTCATAAAAATAAAAGGTCAGTTATTAGCATCTGCATTTCTTGCAGCCCCTTATGAACCATTTATAAATGGAATTTTCGTAGGCGGTGCACAATGACCTTGCCCGTTTTTCGGAAATACCTATATCACAAAATCTGCAATAGATGTGCAGAGGGTTTATATAATGTAGAATATTTGTTTTCATGATAAATTCACCTATTATAAAAGTCTTTCCATCTCAATGTGTAACTTAAAGCCTTCCATTCCTTATCACGTTACTAAATCGTATGTATTCGAATGACCATTTATGCCTGTCAGCAATTTACTCATACCTCTTTTTATTAAGGTCATCCAATTACGCCATAATGTAATCATTAGCCGCTCGCTTGTCTATACTACACAAGCTGAGTCGTACACATTTATCTATGAATTAATACAGGATAGACCCTATATACATATTTCAGTTTAAACCGTAAATTCATAAGTAATTCTCGATTGTGCGTGCATCTTTTAATGGGAAGGTCCAGGTATAAACAGTAAAGATCGTTCCGGTTAGAATAACGGCAATTCGGGTATCTTCATTATGATTATTATTAAATAATTATTCAAACTGATTAAACAGGAGAAAAAGATGCTGCTATTTAAAAGAATATTATGTCCCACCGATTTCAGCGAGCCTTCCTACAAGGCATTAAAGGCTGCCGATGATCTGGCAAAAGAATTCAGGGCAGAGCTCATATTAATTCATGTGGTGTCTCCAATGCAGGTCTTCCCCTCATCACCCGGATTCGCACCCGGGATGATGGCTTCCAATGCCTATCTTCCTGAAGATATTGCCAGTGATATAAAAAAGCATGCAACCGAATCTCTCGAAATGACTGTTAAAGAAAAGGTGTCCCAGGGAGTAAAATCAAAAACAGTAATCCTGCACGGAAACCCGGCTGAAGAAATTGCGAAATATGCAGAAGAATCGAAGGTCAGCGTCATAATTATGGGGACGCACGGCTTAACAGGCTGGCGGCACCTTCTTCTTGGTTCTGTAACCGAAAAGGTTGCTCGCATTGCATCATGCCCGGTTCTGACAATTCCTTCAAAATAGGAAAAAAAGTATGAATGATAAAATAATGATAGTGGATGATGAAGAGCATATTCGAATGCTATACGCTGAAGAGTTAGAGGATGAAGGATATATTGTTGTGACAGTGTCAACAGGGTTCAATATCGTTAAAAAAATAGAGATAGAATATCCGGACATTGTCGTAATTGATATTCAATTACGAGATTATAACGGTCTTGACCTTTTGCAGGCTATCAAGAATAGGTTTGAGGATATACCCGTTGGTATCTGCAGCGCATATGATACATTCAGGGAGGACATGAAATCAACAGCTGCTGATTTTTATGTTTTAAAATCCCATGATTTAGAGGAACTGAAAAATAATATAGCCTCTTCACTTGATCATTACAGGCAGAAAAGAAAACTCAAAGCGCATTTTAATATGTCAGCAAATATTATCTAAGGGGGCCTGTATGACAAAGAAAAATCAAAAAGATAAAAAGAATCAAGATCAGGAGTGGCCTCTACTCTTTTTTACAAAAGCTCCGTCCGCGGAACACCACAGGAGCGCTGATAATGATGAGCCATGCGATGATGCCAGAGCCACGGAATTCGAAGAAGAAAAGGAAAACATGGGGAAAGATCGATGAAAAATGAACTTCACTTTATTGTTCCGGATCGCCAATCAAATGCGCATATGGATGAAAGCGTAGTAAAAAATCTGATAGATAATTATCTTGAGTGTTGGAAAAATCATGAATTTCATATCGGGAAGATAGAGTCAAAAGGAGAGATATTTGAGGTCAGGGCAAAAGTCATGGGAGATATCGCTATGGAAAGGATTTTTGTTGTTGATAAACATACAGGCTGGGTACAATCTATACAAGCCTGATATTGCGTAATACTGTTTTAATGAAATATTTTATAAAACATCCTTTTTTATTGGGGCTGATCGCAGATTGATCAGGCTCAAAATTACAAATTTTATCTCTTTCCTTTTTAAGGAAATCTTTTAATTTTTCCTCTGGAATATATCTGAATTCGTTTAATGTAAGATCAGACAAAAAAACACCATCCCTTAACAATTTCAGATTTTATTTTTTTGTCATATCCCGGCCGCAGCACTGTAATGGAACAGAACATGATACCTCTTTTCCGGCAATGCATGCGCATGTCTTGGTGATCCGTAGTTCTAAACCGCATGTTTCACATATATAAACATCACCTTTTTTCATTTCGACACAATTTGCCATGTCTTATCTCCTTCTATTAACAGGTTTGTTCTCTTTATACGACGCTTTCTGATGGAAAGATCGTACAGATAAAATAGTCAATCAGGAAAAATGACTCTTATTCATTTTTTTCAATAGCCATCAGGATGCAGGCGAGTATGCAGCCAGCTGAAACATCCGGGGTATTGAGCCTCCCTTTGAACTGGCGCCTTCTTCAATGCTTATTCCATTTATGAAACATTCCTTTTCTATCACCGCTTCAATTAATTGAAGAGTATGATCGTCAAGTTCATACTCATGCCATCCGAGCGTCCCAAGTCTCCGGTTCAACTCTTTGAGATTAGGATATTTAGAGACGGCTACATTGGCAACATCTCTGATATACGATGGCACAAGGTTATCCTGCATACCTTTTTTGTTTAATCTTTTTATAATGATATTTATTAATTGTTCCATGGTAAACCTCGTTTCAATTTAACACTTTTATGTATGCCAGTTCTTCATATGTTTTTTGTGTGACTCAAGATATGCACCAGGCTCATAAAATTTGTCATAAAATTCCAGATCAATGTGATGCGCCTGTAGATGCATTATGAGAAACATGGAAGGGATTGTCCCAGGAAACTTGCCAAAGGTTTCATATATATACTGAGCCTGTAGCGCTACGCACTCCCTGAATCTTTCATCATGTGTCTGCGCAGCAGAGCGCACCCTCGGGCTGTCTTTCCATGGGCCTGGTGTTTCCCGGTTAAATGGGCCGCCGGGTCCGAATTTCCTTTCACAAAGGGCATCCACCGCAGCCCTCATATCCTTATAGTGTGGAGGGCAGAAGCCCTCCATAACACCCTCAAGACCTGTTGGATTGGGGTATGGCCACCGGGCATCAACATCGTATCTGAATCCAAGCCCCGGCACATTCGGATCGCCGCTTGCCCCTAAAACAGCAAATGGGTCAACACCATTAAACATCCATCCTCCAAGTCCCATGGCCTGAAGCATCAAAACCCCGGCGTAACAACTTGTTGCAAGCTCTACAGTGAGTTCAGACATAGACCACTGCTCAACAAAGGTTATTGGCCAGGTAACAGATACGTCGACCAGCCCCCTAAATGCCTCAATGCCCGGCACAGCCCGTTTGTTTATGTCATCGTAGAGCACCAGGCCGTTCTGAAGCATGTAACAAAGATTGAGAAGCACATGCTGAGACAGATCCCCGACGGGTATAACCACCATTGTTGAGGGTTTATTATAAACCCATGTATTATGGGCTTCGGTATAGGGCAATTCGGAGAGAATCCTGAGACGTCCATCAGTGATTTTCCTGATATTGCTTTTAACATTGGCGATAAATTTATCAATGTCTATGGAACCATCATCTTCTCTATGCTCAATTACCGGCCCGTCCCGCATTTCAAGCACATATACTCCGTCATCGTCAGTAAAAAATGTTTTACTTGTGTGAAATCCTGCTGCTGATGGAAAGACCCTTCCTGCTGCTGAAGCTGCATAATTTGAAAGATATGGGGCATACCTTTCAGCACGATATATCAGATTGTTCCATAATGTGTTTCCGCCGCATGCCGATAAAATAACCAGTTTTTCAAACTCACTTAAAGGCATCGGTTCATATTTTGATTTATATGCAAATACACCGTCAGGGATTTCAGCACCCATGAAAAACCGCCTTGAGCGGCGGCCCAGCAGGGCTTCTATAAGTGGAAATGCCAGCATGTCTCTGTACCTGCTGGTATGTGACGTTTTCATGAAAACCTCCTTTGAAAACTTAGTATTATCAATACGGCCCGATAAATGGCCTCAGCGTAAATCTTTATATGTGATGGTAAATTAAACCTTATTATTGGCCATAAATAAATACAGGCTATCATGTATTTACAAGGGATATGGTATTCATTTAAATTCTTTTACATGAATTAAAATTTGAGAGCATGGAAAGGTATCAGAGATGGAAAGGTATCCATTTATTGAAAATTTCGGTGGAACGAGTATTGTTGATGTCCGACTGCGTTTATTTGAATACATGATAAAATGTTCACTTGAGGAGCTGCTTCAAAAAACTCTGGATGAGATTGAACTATTAACCGCAAGTTCCATCGGGTTTTACCATTTTATTGACAGGGATCAGAAATCGATCATACTTCAGGCATGGTCAACCAGGACTGAAAAGGAATTTTGTCATACAGAAGGAAAAGGGATGCATTATAATATTGAGCAGGCTGGTATCTGGGTTGATTGTGTACGTCAACGAAAGCCTGTGATTCATAATGATTATCCATCTTTACCCGGCAGAAAGGGGCTGCCTGATGGGCACGCAGAGGTAATTCGTCAACTTGTTGTGCCGGTTATAAAGGAGAATTTGATAGTTGCTATACTGGGGGTAGGTAATAAACCTACAGGCTATACAGAAACGGACGTGGAGATTGTATCGTTTCTCGCTGATGTAGCCTGGGAAATAGTGGAGCGGAAACGGATGGAAGAAGCCTTGAAGCAGGCTAATGATGATCTGGAAAAAAAGGTATTGGAGCGCACCGCTGAACTCGAGTGGAAAAACCATGAATTGCAGGAATTTGCTTCAGTGGCATCCCATGACCTGCAGGAGCCCCTCAGGAAGATCCAGGTGTTTTCTGATCTTGTCGAGAAAGAACTTTCCGGCACCATTTCGGAAAAGGTAAATGACTACCTGGAACGTATGAGAAGTTCGGCAAAGAAAATGCAGCATTTAATGAAGTCCTTACTTGCCTACTCAAGCCTTTCCTCTCAGAATCTTACCTTTGAACCTGTTGATTTAAATTTGATTGCTGACAGGGTTACTGAGGATCTAAGACCCATATGGAAAGAAACAAAACCTGAGATTGAAATAGCCGATTTGCCGCAGATAGAAGCAGACCCACTTCAAATAACACGGCTTTTTCAGAATCTGATCACTAATGCAGTTCGTTACAGCAAAAAAGGTGAGACCCCGGTTGTCAAAATATCAGGTCGAATCATATGTAAACAGGGAAAGGGGAAAATGAATGAGTTTTGCGAACTATCTGTGGAGGATAATGGAATCGGTTTTGATATGTGCCATGCAGACAGGATATTTTTACCCTTTGAGCGGCTCCATACCCATGGGGAATATGAAGGCACCGGGATGGGGCTTGCTATCTGCCGCAAAATCGTGAGTCGACATGGAGGAAGCATTACAGTTCAAAGTCAACCTGGAGAAGGATCAAAATTTTTTATATGCCTTCCTCTCAAACATTAATGATAATAAATACTGACAATTATTAATATTCTGATATATTCTGATCTCACGATAAATCATTGAAATCGGTATAATAGCAATCTGTTTTATTTTAAGATATAAAACATTCTGTTTGTTATGGCTTTTGCTAATCAAAATGAGGAAGGTAATATAAGGGTAAAGTATGAATAAAAAAACTATTAAAACCCCTTTATCCTTCACCTCTGATAAATATTCAAAATCAAAAGCTGTCTCCCGTTTTAAGTTATTTTTTGGAGGAGAAAAGCTTAAATCGGAAAGTAGAGAAAAATGTACAGAGCCTGCAGAAATTAATCAGGTAATGGCTGGAATCCTTGACCTCACTCACATTATGGCAGTATATCTTGATCCGCAGTTCAATTTTTTGTGGGTGAATCAATCCTATGCAGAGAGCTGCAAACAGGAGCCATCTTTCTTTCCTGGTAAAAATCATTTTGACCTTTATCCTCATGAAGAAAATCAGGAGATCTTCAAGCGGGTTGTTGATACGGGAGAGCCTTTTTATGTTGAAGCCAAACCTTTTGAGTTCCCGGATCAGCCGGAACGTGGCATTACCTATTGGGACTGGAGTCTGATTCCGGCAAAGGATCCTGATGGAAAGGTCGTAGGACTTGTATTTACCCTTGTCGAAGTTACTGACAAGGTCAGGGTTGAGATTGCGCTCAAAAAAAGTGAAGCCCAATACAGGGAACTGGTACAGAATGCAAACAGCGCTATTATACGCTGGAAGATTGACGGGACGCTGGTTTTCTTCAATGAGTATGCTCAGGAGTTTTTTGGATACAGGGAAGATGATATTATCGGCAGAAATGTCAGTATTCTGTTACCAGACAAAGACTCTACAGGAATAGACCTAACCGGCCTTGTGAATAAGATAACATCCTCCCCGGATAAATATGAAAATAATGTCAATGAAAATGTCCGGAGTGACGGAGCACGCGTCTGGATAGCATGGACCAACAAACCTATTTTTGACGACAAAGGAAATGTTAAAGAAATTTTAGCTGTTGGAACTGATATTACCGCATTGAAGAATGCTGAGATGGCGCTGGTAAATGCTGAAAATGAAAAAAGCCTTATTCTGGATAATGCAGATGAGTTAATCGCATACTACGATAATGAGAATAATCTGATATGGGCCAACAGGGTATATCTAAAGCAAGCCGGACTCCCTCTGTCAAAGTTACAGGGCAAAAAATGCTTTCATTGCTGGGGTCTGGAAAAAGTATGCATAGATTGTCCGGTAATAAAGGCATCAGAGACGGGACAACCCCAGAGTGGTGAACTGACACCCGAAAACCAGGCACACTGGCCTTCAGCACTGGGTTCATGGGATATAAGATCTGCCCCCGTCAAGGATAATGAAGGTAATACTATCGGCGTAATTGAAATCGCCAGAGAAATAACTGAGCAGAAAAAGACAGAAAAAGCTCTTCGCGCATTGGCACATTTTCCGGGAGAGAACCCCAACCCCGTAATGCGCTGCACAATGGATGGGGATATCCTCTATGCAAATGCACCAGCACGGAACTGGCTGGAAAGTCTTGAATGGAAATCTGGAGAACTTCCGCCCGCTTCAATACTCAATCTCATACATGAGGCATGGGAAAAGGCTAACCCAATTGAAACAGAAATAACTTCTCTGACAGGACAGACATTCAATGTAATTGCGATACAACCGACAGGTGAAGAATACATAAATCTTTACTGTACAGACGTTTCTGATCGAAAAAGGGCACAAACAGCGCTTCAGGAAGCCAATGACAGCCTTGAAGAAAAAGTCAGAAAACGTACATCTGAACTGGAATGGAGAAACAGGGAATTGCAGGAATTTGCATATGTCGCTTCTCATGATCTCCAGGAACCTCTCAGAAAGATAAAATTATTTGGTGAATTGATAGAAAATGAATTGAAAGAGATGTTAACAGATCGGGGAAAAGATTATCTGCAGCGAATGAACAAGGCAGCGGATCGCATGCAGAAATTAATAAAGGACCTGCTTTCCTATTCCCGTGTATCCTCAAAAACAGGACCCTTCGAACTGGTAGACCTTAAAACGATTGTAGATGATATTGCCAGGGACCTTTTACCTGAAGAGGGTAGTTTTACGCCTGTTATTGAAACAGGTGACATGCCTAAAATTGATGCCGATCCAGTTCAAATGCACCAGCTTTTCCAGAATCTGCTGTCTAATGCGATCCATTACCACAGGGAGGGTCAGGCCCCGGTGGTAAAGATATCAAGCCGCATACTGAAAATCGATGACAAGAGAAAGAGGATGTTCTGTGAGTTGATAATTAATGATAATGGAATCGGATTTGACATGGTATATGTTGATAAGATATTTATGCCATTTGAAAGGCTTAATCCACAGGACAAATATCAGGGGACCGGCATGGGGCTTGCCATATGTCGTAAAATTACAGAGCGTCATGGCGGAAAGATTGCAGCCAGTAGTGTTCCCGGAGAAGGCGCGACATTTATTGTAACATTACCCCTGAGGCAGACAAATGACGCAGATTGATAAAGATAAACAACGTGGTCTTATTTTAATTGCAGAAGATGACCCGGATGATCGATTCCTGATTGAGCAGGCCTTTCAG